>Ga0182746_1001823_pt1 | contig 17736 bp, 14 predicted proteins | sample eDN3rd30CBELigOP_FD_128881 | JGI IMG/M metagenome (GOLD analysis project Ga0182746, IMG submission 128881) | Enriched Organic Plus compost microbial communities from Emeryville, California, USA - eDNA 3rd pass 30_C BE-Lig OP (version 2) (version 2) ... | reverse complement strand
TAGCGCGCCCTCACCGCAGGGCGACACGCCACGCGAGGCCCATGGGGCGGAGTAGCTCAGCTGGTTAGAGCAGCGGAATCATAATCCGCGTGTCGGGGGTTCAAGTCCCTCCTCCGCTACCAATTTCCTGTTCGCCGACACCCGCGAACGGTTGAAAAAATCCCTGATTTCCGCTAGTTTATGGACATTCGCTGATCGTCAGCGATTGCCTCTGTTTGCCTGTAAGTGCGGTCGATGGGGGCCTAATCAGGGGGCTTTGCGAGGCCCCGCAGAATCGAGGCCCCCAACGATGCTGACAGACACCGCTATCCGCAACGCCAAACCTAAGGAAAAGCCCTACAAGGTATCTGACTCGCAGGGACTGTATCTTCTGGTCAATCCGAGGGGCAGCAAGCTCTGGCGGGTCAAATACCGTATCAACGGCGTCGAGCGGAAACTGGCGATAGGGCCTTATCCTGAAATCACGCTGGCCGAGGCCCGCGCGGCCCGCGATGCCGCGCGCAGGCAGATCGCCCATGCCATTGATCCCAACTACGCCAAGCGGCAGGCGCGCATCGAAGCGACCATGCGCGCGGAGAACAGCTTTTCCAAAGTTGCCGAGGAGTTGATCGCCAAGCGGGAGAAGGAAGGCGTGTCGCCGCGAACCCTTGAAAAATATCACTGGGTGCTAAAATTGTTCAGCGCCGAGTTTGCGCGCAGGCCCGTGGCGGAAGTCAATCCCGCTGAATTGCTGCATGAATTGAAGCATCAGGAACGCCGGGGAAAGTTCGAGACGGCGAAGCGGATGCGTTCTTTCGCCAGTCGGGTTTTCCGCTATGCCGCCGCCACGGCAAGAGCGGAGCGCGACCCCGCCCAGATGCTCTTGGGCGCATTGATCCAGCCAAGGGTAAAGCATTTCGCGGCGATCACCGAGCCAACGGAGTTTGGTGCGCTGTTGCGGGCCATTGAGGATTATTCCGGCGAGCCGGCGGTGATGCACGCGCTGAAATTGACGCCCCATGTGTTTCAGCGTCCCGGCGAACTGCGGCAGATGGAATGGGTTGAGGTCAACTTTGACAAAGCGGTGTGGACGCTTCCCCCTGCGAAGATGAAAATGCGGCAACCCCATGCGGTGCCGCTGTCGCAGCAGGCGCTCGCAATCCTCAAAACTATGCACGGGCTGACCGGGAACGGAAAATACGTGTTCCCATCCGTCAGAACGCGGGCGCGCCCTATGTCTGAAAATACCATCACCGCCGCGTTGCGGCGCATGGGCTATACCAAGGAGCAGATGACCACGCATGGGTTCCGCACGTCCGCATCTTCCCTCTTGAATGAATCTGGCAAATGGAACCCCGACGCCATCGAGCGCGCCTTGGCCCATATGGTTTCCGGCGAAATCCGGCGCATCTATAACCAGTCGGCCTATTGGGCGGAACGTGTTGCAATGGCGCAATGGTGGAGCAACTATCTGGAAGAACTGCGGGATGGAGGTAATGTCAATTTCCATCTCGCCGGAGAGTAAAATGGACAATCAGAAGGAAATTCTTCCCCTTAGAATTATCGCGGCACGATTCATTAATACGAATGAACGGGAAGGTTTGGATGAAATCGACCGCATCACTGCGGATGTATATCGTCGCGTCTACTGGCAATATATGCGCCTATGGTCCGCCTTCACGGCCAGCTTGTTCGCCACCGTCATAACCCTGCTTCCGGGAATAGGTTTTACTCTTGCCGGTGTCGAAGGTGGCGAGGTTGTCGCGATTATCGGCCTGATCCCTTTTTGTCTCTTGCTTGGGGTTCTTTGCCGCTGGAGAGTTCTCCAATATGGCGGCATGACCGCGCGAAAGCCGCAGAAAGCGGTTTATGTCGACCCCGACGACCGTGCTGTCCGCAATTTGGAACGCCTATTCGCTCTGCTTCAGCAGGAAACGACCCCTCGTTCGTTTTTCCGAATGAAGAATGGAAGGGAACAGCACATAGATGAACGCTATTTCTTTGGCAGCCTTCGCGCGGCGCTGGTGTCCAAGGAGCGGCCATTACGAGATATGTTTCTCAATCCGGTGGGTCTTTGGTTTTCCCGTGAGCTTTTCATGGAGGCCGACGTTGCCGCTTTGATCGCGCAAGCTAAAGCCGAGCCGAGTCGTTCAGGAACGAACAAAACCTACGACTATACCGACGCGATTATGTCGTTAATCGAGCATCCCGACATCCGCGCTATGGAGGTGCCCAAGCGCGGCAACCAGACGAAGATCAAGAACCTGTTGGAAGCTTGGTATGGGTCGAAGCGTCAGGACGCACCCAGCGAAACGCAATTGATGCTTTACGCAAAGGACGTTCTCAACGTGATCGAGAAAAATCGTCGCGCCAATGCACGGCACTGATTGCCGATGAATGACGGAAATTCGCCGGGTTCCGAAACTGTCTTTTGCCGATGAAGCTGTGGGATCGGTTGATTTCTGCGAGTTTTAAGCGCCGATCCAAGTATCTGCGAACCTGTGCAACTTGAAGCGTCTCTCGCCGCGAGTCGGCAAACAAGGAGACGCAAATGGAACCCATAGCCATATCCATCAATGACACCGCCAAGGCGCTCGGCGTCGGAAGATCGTCGGTTTACGCCCTCATAAAATCAGGCGGCCTCGACTCCATCAAGATCGGCAGGCGAACCCTGTTGACCACCGAGTCCATCCGGCGCTTGGCGCAGTCCCGACCGGCTCCCTGACCCGCAGCCGCTCTGCGGCCCCAGCCTTTTGAGTTGGCGGGCCGCTCCGCGCCTGCGGGCGCTTTCCTACGAACCTCACCAACCATCGCAACCCGTGCTTCACGGGAAAGGAGTTTCTATGTCTATTTTCCACCGCGTTCTGGACCAGATCGCCGATTGGCGTTGGATGGGCCGCAAGGTAAATCTGCGCTTCGTCGCCGAATATCGCACCGCCTGTTTCGCCTTGCCGATCATCAACGCCATGCTGGCCGAGGATGAGGACGGCGAGACCTACCGCGCCGCATTGACCGACTGGCGCAGGGCCGAACGCCCGCCGCTTGCCCTCTATCATGGCGACACCAGCTTTTGCCGGATCGACGGGCCGCGCCAGTGGGTGAAGGACCGTTCCTTCCCGCTGGGCGGGTTGATCCTCTCCCCCGGCGTGACCGCGCACCTTGATCCGTTCGAGGCGCGGGAACTGCAGGAGCATATGGAATGGGCCATCGAGCGGGCCATCCGGCAATGGATCGCCGACCATGATCTTCACGACCTTCCCTCGGTCCCGTCGGAGTTCGACAGGCGCAAGGCCGACCGCCACGCCAAGGCGCTGATTGCAGACTGGGCTGCCCGACAGGAGCGGGAGCGCCCGATTGCCGATGACGATGCGGAAGGGCCGGATCATGGTTGAGCCAGAGCGCCGGAAAGCAAGGTTGCGGGGCTGCGATGCTACGCATCGAGCCAGCAATTCAGATACACACCTCACGCACGGGTGCATCCAGCTTTTCCGCCGTTTTTCGAGAGTGCGCCAAGAGTGCGCGGCAACGGCTGATTGGAATAACGGCGGATTTGCGCGGCTTTTCGCGAGTGCGCCGCGCACTCGCGGGGAGGCGGCGCGATGAGGCCGGTGCAATATACCGTGCGCCTGCCCGCATCGCACGACAAGGCGCTTCGCGCGCTGGCCGAGCGGCACGGGATGAGCGCCTACGCCGTGCTTCAGCGCAGCGTTAAGGCAGGCATCGCGGCGCTCTCCAACCCGACCACGCCCGACACCGGCAATCGCGAGATCGTCGCCGAACTGGCGTCGGTCAGCACCCGCCTTGTCGGTGTCGAGCGCATGGTGGACCGTGCGCTGTTCACCGCCTGCGCCGCCTATTGCTACGCGCGCAGCGCGGCGCTGGGTGCGCGCACCGACGACGAGACCGTCACCGCCGAGATCAACGCGGCCTATGCCCGCCAGCGGCGGCTTTCACAGGAGAAGCGGCCATGACTAGACACCCGCAACCCCATGACCGGCGCATTCATGCCGATGCCGTGCGCCGTCAGAATCTTCGCAGCCAGTTGGATCACTTCAAGCGGCAACTCGGAATCATGGCGGCATCGGTCGCCCTGGGCGTGGTCGCCGTGCCTTATGTGATGCTGGATCAGGACCGGACGGACGCCATCGCCGCCTATGCTACGGCGAAGGCCAAGTTGGCCGCCACATTCGGGAGGACCGCCGACGCTCCCATCAGCATCCGATTCCAAGGCCAGACCTATGACAACAAGTCCGCCCAAGGCGTGATCGCGCATCCCTATTATCGGGAGTCGGTCAGCCTCGCCCTGTCATACATGATGCGCGGCGCACAGTTTGGTTTTGCCGCTTGGCTGGCGAGCCTGTTGCTGTTGCGCGGAGCGTTGAAGCGGCGGCGCGAGCGGGCCTTGCGGGATCGCGTCATCACCGGAACCGTGGTCACGACCGGGAAGAAACTGGCGAAGCTGACAGCCAAGGAAGCCGGTGCCCATGCGCTCGCCATCGGCACCGTGCCCATTCCGCCCCGTCTGGAAACCCGCCACATGGCGATGATCGGCACGACCGGCAGCGGCAAGACCACGGCGCTGCGCCAGTTGCTCGACGGGATCGAGGCGCGCGGCGAGGCGGCGCTCGTCTATGACACCAGCGGCGAGTTCATCGCGCATTATTACCGGCCCGAACGCGGCGATATTATCCTCAATCCGTTTGATGATCGCTGCGCCTTCTGGACGCCCTTCGCCGAGATCGCCCACCCGGCCGACGCCGCCCGCATCGCGCAGCAGTTCGTCACCGAGGCCAGCCATCATGACAATGACGTATGGCTGGAAATGGCGCGCATCCTTGTCGCCAATATGCTGCGTGAACTCTGGAAGCAGGACAAGCCCACCTTGTCCGACTTGCTCGCCATGTTGCAGAACATGACCAAGGAGCAATTGAAGGAGGCGCTGCAGGACACGTCATCGGCGCGAACCTTCGCCGACGACGCCGACCGCGCGACCGGCAGCGTGTTGTTCATGCTCGCCAAGGCCGCCGACCTGATCCAGTTCCTGCGCGCCGAGGACAGCGGGGGCAAGCCCTTCGCCTTCCGCGATTTCATTCACGGACTCGACAAGCGCACAGGCGCGCGTCCATGGATATTTGTGCCGCGTAAGGAGGATTATTTCGAGGCGTCGAAGCCCTTGCTCGCCTGCTGGCTGGAATGCGCGGCCAGCGCCGTGCTGGGCCTGCCTCCTTCCGCAGATCGGCGCATCTGGTTCGTGCTGGACGAGCTGGCCGACCTGCCCCGCGTCGATAACCTCGCGCGGCTCCTGCCCGAAGGCCGCAAGTTCGGCGCGGCGGTGGTGCTGACCTTTCAGGCGCTGGGCCAGATGCAGAACCGTTACGGGCCGCAGATCGCGGAGGCCATGCTGGGCTGCTGCAACACCAAGTTGTTTTTGCAGACCATCGACAGCGATACCCGGCAATGGGCGAGCGATGCCATCGGCAGTCAGGAGGTCGAGATCCAGACCATGACCGACGCGCTGGCCGATGGAGACAACGACCCGCGCACCACCTTGGGCCGGATACGCAGGGAACGGCCCGCCGTGCTGGAAAGCGAACTGCGCCTGCCCGCCTATCAGGGCTATCTGCTGTTCCCCGATGGCTTGCCGGTGGCGCGGATCGGCTTGACCGCCGATCATATTACGCGGCGCGGTCCCGCCCGCCATCCGGGATATGTTGCGGCCAAACCCGGCACGACGCTTTGGGAGCGGATGGGGCTGGCCCGGCCCGAACCGTCGCCGCCACCTAATCCGCCCGCGCCGCCTGCCAGTCAGGGGCCGGTGTGATGGTCGCGTCCGTTTCCGCGCTCACCAGTTCGGCGCAAGCCGCCAGCTATTACGAGGCCGACGATTATTATTCCGAAGGCGGATTGTCGCCTTCGGAATGGCAGGGCCAAGGCGCGGAGGCGCTGGGCCTGTCCGGCGAGGTGGACCGCGAGCAGTTCCGCGATTTGCTGGACGGCAAGGTGGCGGGCGAGCAGCTTGGCACCTTTCGCGACCGCCAGCTTGAGCATCGCCCCGGCTGGGACGTGACCTTGAGCGCGCCCAAGTCGGTGTCGATCATGGCCGAGGTCGCGGGCGACCGGCGCTTGATCGCCGCGCATTGCGAAGCGGTTAGAACGGCAATGGCCCATGTTGAGAATCATATGGCCGCGACCCGCGTTAGGGACGGCGGCACCGTCAACCGGGAGGCCACCGGCAATCTTGTGATTGCCAGCTTCCAGCATGGCACCAGCCGCGCCCAAGACCCACAGCTTCATACCCATAATGTCATCCTGAACGCCACGCGGGACGAGGACGGCACATGGCGCAGCCTTGAACCGCGCGCCATATATCAGCTTCAAAAGCAGATCGGGGCGATTTACCGGCAGGAGTTGGCCTTCAAGGTGCGGGAACTGGGCTATGAGATCGTAGCTGGCAAGGACTCTATGTTCGAGATTCGGGGAGTTGGGGCCGAGGTCATTGGCGCGTTCAGTACCCGCAGCGCCGAGATCGAGGCGGCGCTGGCCGAACGCGGCACGTCACGCGATGCCGCCAGCGCCTTGGAAAAGCAGGTTGCCGCGCTCGACACCCGCGAGGCGAAGATTGCCGCCGATCATGCTTCCCTTGTCGCGGACTGGCGCGAGACGGCGAGCGCAGCCGGGTTCGGGCCGGAGGCGCGGCTGGCGATGATTGTGCAGGCCGAGGCCAATGCCGCCGATCCTGCCCATCGTGCCAGCATCGCCATGCAGGGCGACGGGGCCGCAGCCCGCGCCGTTGCCCATGCCGCCGACAAGCTGGGCGAACGGCAATCGGTGTTTTCCGCCGCGGCCTTGCAGGAGGAAGCGGGACGGATCGGGCTGGGCAAGATCGGTTACGCGCAGATCGGGGCGGCCATCGACACCGCCACCCGGCAGGGCGACTTGATCGACCGCACCCATATTGACCGGCGCGGCGCGGAGTTCGCCGGATTCACGACGCGCCAGAATGTCGAGACCGAAGTCAAGGTGCTACGGATCGAGGTCGAGGGGCGCGGTGCGCTCTCTCCCATCGCATCGCCGCTGGACGCCGCCAAGGCCGTCGCCAGCGCATCGGCGGAGGCCGAGCGGGCGGGCTACGGCTGGAACGCGGACCAGCGCGCCGCGACCGAACAGTTATTGAGCAGCCGCAACCGCGTCACCGCCGTTCAGGGCTATGCCGGGACCGCCAAGACCACCACCGTTCTGGCAACCTTTGCCCGCGAGGCCGAGGCGCGGGGCGTGTCCGTGGTCGCGCTTGCGCCGACCGCATCGGCGGCGATGGTGTTGGGCGAGGCGCTGGGCGCGCGCAGCGATACGGTCGCGCGGCATCTGTTGTCGCCGGAGCGGCCCCAGCCGGGCCAGCCCGCCGCGTGGATCGTGGACGAGGCCTCGCTGTTGTCGGCGCGCGATACCGCGCGGCTGTTCGACCTGGCCGACAAGCATGATGCCCGCATCATCCTTGTCGGCGACGTGAAGCAGCTTGGTTCCATCGAGGCGGGCGCGGCCTTCGCGCAGTTGCAGGGCGCGGGCATGGAAACCGTCAAGCTGGCCGAGATCGTGCGCCAGACCAATGACGCCACCAAGGAGGCCGTGCTGGCCTCTATCGAAGGGGACGCCAAGAAGGCGCTGGCCGCGCTGGACCGGGGCGGCGGTCAGATCGTTGAGTGTGCCGACCGAGCTGAACGCTTCGCGGCTATCGCCGAACGATATGCCGGGATGGACAAGGCGGGTCGCGCCCGCACCCTTGTTATCGAGCCGTCGCGCGAGGGACGCGATACCTTGACCGCCGATATTCGCGATGCCCTCACCAGATCGGGGGCGCTCACCGGCCCCGCCGTCGCGGTGGAGAGCCTTGCCAACAAGGGGCTGACCCGCGCCGAGGCGCGCGATCCCTTGAGCTACGACAAGGGCGATGTGGTCCGCTTCACCCGCGACTATGCCGACAAGGGCGTGGCGCGCGGGGAAGCCTACCGCGTCGAATCCATCGACCCGGCCAAGGCTGCGATCACGCTCAAATCGGAGGATGGGCGCGAGGTGGATTGGCGGCTCAGGCAATGGGGCGCGGGCAAGGTTCAGGCGTTCGAGCCGAAGGCTATGGACCTCAAATCCGGCGATGCGATCCGGTTCACCCGCAACGACCGCGAGGCGGGCCGGATCAACGGCCATCGCGGCGAGGTTATCGCGGTGGACGAGCAGACCCGCACCGCCACAATCCAGACGCCGGACGGCAGGACCGAAGCGCTGAACCTCGACGCCGCCCGCGACCGGCATATTGCTCATGCCTATGTCGAAACCACGTTCGCGGCCCAAGGCCGCACCGCCGATCATGTCATGGTTCATGCCGACAGCACGGCGACCAATCTTGTCGATCAAAAGAGCTTCTATGTCGGGATTTCCCGCGCCAAGGAGTCCGCAACCATCTTCACCAATGATCGCGGCAAGCTGGAAGCCGCCATCAACGAACGCGCCGGACAGGTGCAAACCGCCATCGCGCAGGCGGTTATGCCCGCGCCCGTCGCCGACAAGGCTAGCGGAGCGGGAATAGGATAAAAACATCGTGCCGTTATCCTGCGTAGCTTCTATTGCGAATTTATGAGCAGAAATCTGATAGTGAACGCGCAAGGTTCAACCACTTTTCTGCTAAGTTACGACCTGCATCTCCCGCCGGAAAGCCAGAATCCTTTAGAGTTTGGTAAGGGTATCTCCCCCGGCTTATTTCTTCTCTAGCTGTATCTCTGTTTTCCATAGATTTAAGAATCTGAAATTGATGTGAAGAAAGATGATTTTCTAAATCCTCAAGATCGTCCTTATTGATCTTATCAAATTGCACATTATGGGTGTTATAGGCGTGTTCAAATATTTCATAGTCTGGACCGGATTCATCTCTCACGGGTGGATAATAAATAGTAACTCTTAGTGATTTAAGAAATAATTCTGTAGATATCACACTGAGATGATGGACCACGAACCAATCAGGCACGGACAGCCAATGAGAAGATAATTTCACCTGTTGTTCGTAAACTAATTCTGCGGAACGCAGATAGGCTTGTGCGGCGCGGAAAACATCGGTCGTGTTCCAGTCTTTTCCTATCTCGTAACTTTGTAATTCGTCTTTTTGGTTTGGCACTGGCCTATCCCTTACAGTTCCTATTCTCAGGTGATCGAGAGTAAGCGCAGCACCACCGTCGCGCCACATCCAAAAATGCACGAACCTTCGTCATCGGCGAGAGTGTGTAAGCGGGAATTAACGAATGCAGTTCCGTATAGCGTCACTTGACGCCGAACGGCTGCCGGGATAGGAGCAACCATGAAGATCAAAAACGTGATCCACAAGGGATTGCGGCGATTCATCGAGTATGACGATGAAAGCGGCCTTCAACCCGCCGTTGTCGCCAAGGTCCGGCGCATGATCACTTTCCTTCAGGACATGGAGCGCGAGGACGAGCTTCGCACCGTGCCGAGCTGGAAGGCCCATATGCTGACCGGCGACCGCAAGGGAACGTGGAGCCTGTTCGTCACCAAGAACTGGCGGATGACGTTTCGGATCGACCGCGACGAGATCGAGATCATCGACCTCGACTATGAAGATTACCACTAGGAGGTGGCTATGGCTTCGATTGCAGGTATCCGCTTGAAGAACCCGGCCCATCCCGGCGGTTTCATCAAGCATGAGATCATCGAGCCGCTGGGCCTGTCGGTCACGGCGGCGGCAGAGGTGCTGGGCGTGACGCGCGCCACGCTTTCGACCTTGCTCAACGAACGTGCGCACCTGTCGCCCGAAATGGCGTTGCGCGTCGAGAAGGCGTTCGGCGTGTCGATGGACACACTCATGCGGATGCAGAACAGCTATGACATCGCGCAGACCCGCAAGCGTGAGGGTGAAATCAAGGTGATGCCGTTCAAGGGCAAGCCGGTAGAGCCGCACGCTGCGGCATGACCGGATAAGTGGATAAGAATGGATTGCCCTGAATGAACGCCGTTGAAATTGAAGAAGCCGTATCCGCATTGGCGGAGCGCCCGTTCGATGCGGCGGAATTTCCGTTTCAGTTTCTTGAAGCCTTTGGAAACAAGGCGACGACAATCAAGCGCCTGCGCGCCGCCAAAGGCTCCACCAACGCCTCCGACCTTCCCGGCGCGGTCCTGCAACGCAACAATATCCATATTACCGTCGCCGTACCCGGCGAGGTTTCCGCCGCCTTCGCCGCGCTGAAAGCCAGCCCGGCCACCACCAAGGCCAAGGCGCAATTCATCCTCGCCACCGATGGCGACATCTTCGAAGCGGAGGATTTGGCATCGGGCGAAACCGTCGCCTGCCCCTATGCCGACTTCCCCAACCATTTCGGTTTCTTCCTGCCCTTGGCGGGCATCAGCACCGTCAAGCAGGTGCGCGACAGCGCGTTCGACATCCGCGCCACCGCCCGGCTCAACCGGCTCTATGTCGAATTGCTGAAAGACAATCCCGAATGGGGAACCGCCGAACGCCGGGCCGAGATGAATCACTTCATGGCCCGGCTGATCTTCTGCTTCTTCGCAGAGGATACCGACATCTTCCACGGCGAGGGACTGTTTACCGCCACCGTGGATCGGATGAGCGCCAAGGATTCCGCCAACACCCATGAGGTAATCGGCGAGATTTTCCGGGCGATGAACGTGCCGACCAAGCATGAAGGCCAGCTTGATGACCGCTATCGCCGGGCGGCGGGCATCCGTTCCTGGGCCGATGTTTTTCCCTATGTGAACGGCGGGCTGTTTTCGGGCGGGCATAACGTGCCGCGCTTCAGCCGCATCGCCCGCAGCTACCTTATCCATATCGGCAACCTGAAATGGACCCAGATCAACCCGGATATTTTCGGCTCGATGATTCAGGCCGTCGCCGACGATGAGGAACGCGGTGCGCTGGGTATGCACTACACCAGCCGCCCCAATATCCTGAAAGTGCTGAATCCGCTGTTTCTGGACGATTTGCGGGACAAGTTGGCTGAGGCCGACGATAACCCGCGCAAGCTGCTTAACCTACGCAACCGCATGGCGAAAATCCGGGTGTTCGATCCGGCCTGCGGCAGCGGTAATTTCCTTGTGATTGCGTACAAGGAAATGCGCGAGATCGAGGCCGAGATCAACAAGCGGCGCCGCGAGGCCGACCGCAAAAGCGAAATCCCGCTCACCAATTTTCGCGGAATTGAGTTGCGCGAGTTTCCCGCCGAGATAGCGCGGCTAGCGCTGATTATTGCCGAGTTTCAGTGCGACACCCTCTATCGCGGGCAGAAACTGGCGCTGGCCGAGTTCCTACCGCTTAATGCAGAAAACTGGATTACTTGCGGTAACGCGCTCCGGCTCGATTGGCTGAGCATCTGCCCCCCAACCGGGACGGGTGTGAAGCTGGTAGGCGATGACTTGTTTTCGACACCACTGGATCAAGCCCGAATCGACTTCGAGAACGAGGGCGGAGAAACCTATATCTGCGGAAATCCACCCTATTTAGGTGCGAAGAAGAAGTCAAAAGAACAGATTGAGGATATGGACTCAGTCGGCTTACCTCAACTTCTTGATTATGTTTGCGCCTTCATTATTAAAGGTCTCTCAGTAATTCAGAGAACGCAATGTGGTATGGCTTTGGTTTCAACCAGTTCTATATGCCAAGGAGAACAGGTTGCACTTCTGTGGCCTACTATCCTTGACGCGGCTACAATCAATTTTGCTTACCGCCCCTTCAAATGGGCCAATTCTGCCGCCAATAACGCAGGTGTGTGGTGCACAATCGTTGGTCTTGGGGCGCAAGGCAGCCAATTACGTCCCTTATTCTCGGACGATCAGGTGCAGATGTGCAGCAACATCGCGCCTTATCTAATTCCCGGCCAGAATGTCATTTGCTATCCAAGAAGCGAACCAATTTCACATTTGGCGAAGATGAAAATGGGTTCCAATCCGGTTGATGGGAAAAATTTGATCCTCGCTCCCGAGGAAGCATCGCGAATTATCGAGACATACCCCCAATCGGAGAGGTTCATAAAAAAATACGGAGGGACCAACGAACTCGTTACGGGAAATTCTCGATATTGCCTTTGGGTAAATGATAGTGAAATTGATGAAGCGCGAAATATCCCTCCTATAGCGGAAATGATAGATTCTTGCGCAATTTACCGAAATCAGGCTGGACGAGACGCAAAAAAAGCTGCGAAGCGTCCCCATGCCTTTTGCTACTCGACCTATGAGGAGAAAGATTTTATTCAGGTTGGAAATACTATTGGTAATGCCTTTGCATATGTTCCATCTGACATCAAGAAACAAGGCTATGTGACTAGCCATGCAGCCTTTACCATTTATGGCAAGAACCTTGTGGAACTCTCAGTTATATTATCGACTTTACACCGCGTTTGGGCAGAAACCATTGCAGGTCGGCTTGGCAATGGAACTCGCTACGGGAATACCGTTGTTTATAACACCTTCCCGATCCCCACGCTGACCGAAAAGAACAGGGTCGATCTCACCCGCTGCGCTGAGGCCATTCTGTTGGCCCGCGAGGCGCATTTCCCGTCCACCATCGCCGACCTTTACGACCCGGAGAAGATGCCCGCCGATCTGCGCGAGGCCCATGAGCGCAACGACGAGGTGCTGGAGCGCATCTATATCGGGCGGCGCTTCAAGAACGACACCGAACGGCTGGAAAAGCTGTTCGAGCTATACACCAAGATGGTCGCAGGCGCGGGAGCGGCACGGAAGCGGAAGGCGGGGGCAAGCGCATGAGCCGACCTGCCCCTTTACTGCCAGTATACGATTTTTCTGCTGCGCCAGAGTCTATTAGTCTGCGCCAAGGGTGCGCAGAAGTGACCTTGGGGAATGACAGTTTAGACGGAACGGCTCAACTGATGCTGCGGTTTTTGCCGAATCCGCGTCTAATTTTTCGTGCAAGTGTAAGTGAAGATTCTGGGTCGAGGAATCCGAATTTTTTTAATGAAGATAATGATCCGTCGTTTTCATTCGACGGCCAGAGTGTCGAAGGTTTTTATGGACGGTTTATTCCCAATACCGACACCTTGGAATTCGACTGGATCTCCAAGGCGGAACAAATAGAATTCTATGATATGAAACCTAAAACATCGGTTGCATCCATTCTTCATATTTTCAACTTTCCTAATTTCTCGGGAGGAGAACATCAGCATACGGCACCAGCAGGCTGCTGCTTGATGGTATTGGAATCCGATGAATGGCATTTTTCTGTTCAAGCACTACCAAATGGCGGCACTGGACAAGCTTGGAAAAAGATCAAGGAAGATGGCGGCTGTTTCCTGACACATGTGGTCAAGCTCGAACGTAAGGACGGTAAGCATTTTTCCGGGCAAGATGCCCGAGAGCAGATTCTCCTCCTCACTACTTTCCTATCCTTTGTCCAAGGTAGTAATCGCTCGCTTGGGTGTGGAGTGGGCTTCAATGCTGAAGGCGCAAAAACATGGGAAATATTTACTGCCCCCCGTTTCAGCAACCCGCCCCATTCGTGGTTTACTACCCACAGGGCTAGTCAGGCTGAACTGCTGTTTCCCCTATTCGCGAAGCGGTGGCGGCAATCTCCTGAATGGAGGCAGTGCCTGCTTTCTGTCGTTTACTGGTATGTGCAGGCCAACACAGATGGCCGTTCGTCCAGCATCAACGCTGGCATCATTTTGGCGCAGGCTGCTTTGGAGCGATTAGCATATCACCACCTTGTCGTTAACAAGCAGATGATCTCTGAAGACAGATTTGACAAGCTCTGGGTGTCGGATCGTCTACGCCTTCTGTTTTCCAGCTTGAATATTCCTATCGCGATTGATTCTTCAACGCCGAAAATTGAGAATGTTGCATCAAAATGGAAGTGGAAAGATGGGCCACATGCTATTACCGACATCCGCAACGAGCTAGTCCATCCCGTCAGTAGGAAGCAGATCGGGGACTGTTTCTTTGACGCATGGAAGTTGAACCTCTGGTATCTTGAATTGTCTGTTCTGGCCTTGTGTGGCTATTCCGATACTTACACTAATCGACTGACGGCGAGTCATGTGACCTATTCAGAATATGTCCCATGGGAAGGGAATAATGCATGAGCAGTAAAACCAAGCGTATTCCGTCCGTCTCGGTTTCCTACGCCCGCAATGGTGCTTCCACCAAGGCAAACGCCCTTGGGATGCGCGCCATGCAGGAGCGCGCCTACGAGAAACGCGGCGAACAATATCTGCTTATCAAATCCCCGCCCGCGTCGGGCAAAAGCCGCGCGCTTATGTTCATCGCGCTCGACAAGCTGGCGAACCAAGGTTTGCGGCAGGCAATGATCGTCGTGCCGGAAAAGAGCATAGGCGCGAGCTTCGCCGACGAGCCGTTGAGCAAATACGGCTTTTGGGCCGATTGGACCGTCACCCCGAAATGGAATCTCTGCAACGCGCCGGGCGAGGACGGCGGCAAGGTCAACAGCGTCGGGGCCTTCCTTGAAAGCGAAGACAAGGTGCTGGTCTGCACCCATGCCACTTTCCGTTTCGCGGTCGAGAAATTCGGCGTCGCCGCCTTTGATGACCGGCTGATCGCGGTGGACGAGTTCCACCACGTTTCCGCCAACCCTGGCAACAAGCTGGGCCTGCACCTCGCCGAGTTTATCGCGCGAGACAAGGTGCATATCGTCGCCATGACCGGCAGCTATTTCCGGGGCGACGCTGAGGCCGTGTTGTCCCCCGGCGACGAGGCGAAATTCGATAGCGTCACCTACACATACTACGAGCAGTTGAACGGCTACGAGTGGCTGAAATGGCTAGACATCGGCTATTTCTTCTATTCCGACGCCTATGTTGACGATATCCTCGCAGTGCTGGACCCGGACAACAAAACCATCATCCACATCCCCAGCGTCAATTCCCGTGAAAGCACCAAGGACAAGATCAAGGAGGTGAACCATATCCTTGACGCCCTTGGCACATGGGAGGGCGTGGACGACGCCACCGGCTTCCAACTGGTAAAGACGGCGGCGGGGAAGACTTTGCGCATCGCTGATTTGGTGGACGACGACGCCAACAAGCGCGCCCGCGTCCTCGCCGCCCTCAAAGACCCGGCCCAGAAAAACAACCGCGACAATGTGGACATCATTATCGCCCTAGGCATGGCGAAGGAGGGCTTCGACTGGATTTGGTGCGAACACGCGCTGACCGTGGGCTATCGCGCCAGCCTGACCGAGATCGTACAGATCATCGGCCGCGCCACTCGCGATGCGCCGGGGAAAACCCGCGCGCGCTTCACCAACCTGATCGCCGAACCGGACGCTTCCGAAAGCACGGTGACGGAGGCGGTGAACGATACGCTCAAAGCCATCGCCGCTAGTTTACTTATGGAGCAAGTGCTGGCCCCGCGTTTTGAGTTCAAACCCAAGAATCCGACCAATGGCCCGACCGAGGGCTTTGACTATGGTGAGGGCGGCTATCAGCCCGACAAGTGCAATGTCGGCTTCCATGAGGAGCGCGGCGTTTTCCAGATCGAGATCAAGGGCCTTGCCGAACCAAAATCCCCCGAGGCCAGCCGCATTTGCCGCGAGGATTTGAACGAGGTGATCGCCAGTTTCGTGCAGGACAAGCCGACGATGGAACGCGGCCTGTTCGATGAGGAACTGGTCCCGGAGGAACTGACCCAGCTTCGCATGGGCAAGATCATCAAGGACAAATATCCCGAACTGGACGAGCAGGACCAAGAGACGGTGCGCCAGCACGCCATCGCCGCCCTAAATCTCACCCAGCAGGCTGCCCGCATCGCTGCCGGAGATGAGCCGAGCGCCAACACCGCCTTGATCGACGGCGTGCGCAAATTCGCAATGGACGTGCGCGAACTCGACATCGACCTGATTGACCGCATCAATCCCTTTGGGGAGGCGTATGCTATCCTCGCCAAAACCATGAGCGAGGAGAGCCTGAAACAAGTTGCCGCCGCTATCTCCGCCAAGCGCACGAGTTTTTCCCCGGAAGATGCCGCTCAACACGCTGATCGCGCCGTCCGCTTCAAGAAGGAACGGGGACGCCTGCCATCCCTGACCGCCAGCGACCCGTGGGAAAAGCAAATGGCCGAAGGTGCCGCCGCCTTCATGCGCTTCAGGAAAGAGGGGCGCTATGGCGCGTGATCTCAATTTTGACGAGCTTGCCGCCGAGCTTAAAGATTTTGCCCCGCCAGAAAAGAAGGGCGGGCGCACCCCGCGCGAGGAACGTATCATCGCCGGGTTCGAGGAGGTGCAGCGTTTCGTGGATGAACACGGCCACGCCCCGCGCCATGGTGAGGGCAACGACATCTTCGAGCGGCTTTATGCCGTGCGGCTGGACCGGCTGCGTGCGCAGGACGATTGCCGCGCCATTCTCACACCGTTGGATCGTCAGGGTTTGCTGGCAGTCGGAGGCGCACCCCTCACCGAATTAAGCGCGGACGATCTTGCCGCCGAGTTGGAAGGTTTCGGCGAAAGCGATATTACCGATCTTCGCCATGTCCGCACCGCCGCCGAAAAGCGCGCCGCCGAGGAGATCGCTAACCGCGAGCCGTGCGAGGACTTCGAGCGCTTCAAGCCGCTGTTCAGCGCCGTGCAGGCCGACATCGGCAGCGGTGCGCGCATCACCCAGCCCATCCGCAAAGATGCCGGTTTCCTGAAAACCGACATTCGGGAAGGTGAGTTTTTCATCCTTGGCGGACAGACCGCCTATGTCGCCGAAGTGGGCAAGCCAAAAAAAGCGCCTAACGGTGAATATGACGCTCGCCTACGCGTTATCTATTCCAACGGCACCGAGAGCAACCTGTTGCTCCGATCCCTGCAACGCGCGCTCTACAAGGACGATACGAGCCGTCGCGTGTCCGAGCCGAGTGCCGGGCCGCTATTCGCCAGCGAAAACGAGGCCGACGACCTCGCCAGCGGCACTATCTATGTGCTGCGCAGCAAATCGGACAATCCCATCGTCGCGGCTAACTGCGAGGTGCTGCACAAGATCGGAGTGACCGGCGGTGACGTCGTGCGGCGCATCGCCAATGCCCGGCTCGACCCGACCTTTCTGATGGCTGACGTGGAGATCGTCGCCACCTACACCCTCTACAACATCAACCGGACCAAGCTGGAGAACCTGATCCACCGGATATTCGATCCGGCCCGGCTCGATATCGAGATCAAGGATCGTTTCGGCAATCCGATTGTGCCGCGCGAGTGGTTCCTTGTTCCGCGTTTCGTCGTGGATGATGCCGTAGAAAGGATCAAAGATGGAACGATCATGGATTATATATACAATCCTCATGCCGCACGGTTGACGCTGCGAGATGGCATGAGTTGATCATATTCAGCCTTGTGCGGCGGCGGTTTCAGTGATTTTTCAGTCCAGATTTTTTAGGGCCTTTCTGGGGGCCTTGGAGGAGATTGAATCGGATAATCCAAAATAAAATCAATTAATTCAATGGATTAATTCAAGTCCCTCCTCCCTACCATTTTTCAAGCACTTAGCAGCATCAACTCCGAGCAGTTTACAGCGGGTTTACAGTATTCCGCCTTTTGATCCTCTATAAGCCCTCGCCCTTAAGCGCCCAAAAACGCGCGCTCTCAGCTTCCGGCCCTCCTCCGACAATCGCGCCGCCTCAACCAGATCGGCTTGATCCTGCGCGGTCATCAGATGCTCATACTTCATAACGCTATATATAGCGTTACATCACGCCCTTAGGAAGCGTTATTTTTAGCATTCAGACGCTCGACGAGGGAGG
>Ga0182746_1001815_pt1 | contig 17795 bp, 21 predicted proteins | sample eDN3rd30CBELigOP_FD_128881 | JGI IMG/M metagenome (GOLD analysis project Ga0182746, IMG submission 128881) | Enriched Organic Plus compost microbial communities from Emeryville, California, USA - eDNA 3rd pass 30_C BE-Lig OP (version 2) (version 2) ... | reverse complement strand
TTTTAACATAAATTCCCCAATTTCAATGTTTAGTGTTATTCAAGAAAATGGCCTGATTCCTGAACAACCTATAAGAATCAAATGAACACTCTACACCAATCTAGTTCACATAAGCGATGTTATAGGTACTGAAAAAGGATCTTCAAACGAAAATCCTTTTTGCTGCTTGTTCAATTAAATCCCCTTTAATTTAAAGGGGATTTATCTTATCTATCTTAATCATGATTTAAATAAATAGGAATGAAAGACAAACCCTTTTCTTTTCTAACTTTTTCAGCTGTTTCTGGATTTTCAGCCTGAATTTCACCAAGAATACCAGATTGTGATATGGTAACTGCAATAACCTTTGAATTTTCATGATTTTTCACTTTTCCTATTATAGTTCTTCTACCAATTGAATATTCTTTTGAATGTTTTTCAAGATATAAATCCATTTCTTTCATTTCATCATTCGACAGTGGTTCTGCTATAAATCCATTTTCAGCTAACAATGCGTCTATATTTGTTTTTTCATTACCTTCCGATTGTTTTTCTATAGTCCCATTCTTATTTAATGGTATTTTAATATCATCACCAACTTCAAGAATGCAGTCTTGGCGATCCTTAACCGGAGCAAAAATCATTATATATTCGTCCTTTGCTCCCTCTACTTCACCCTTACTAAAAATTGGCTCCACTTTTTTGCCTGCTGATTTCAAAAATACACCAGATTTTTTATCGTCAACGATATAACCGTATTTTTTATCTATTTTCCTTGCATTAAGAAATTTTTGTTCTAAATTACTCATTATCCTGTATTGCATTCCTCTTTCATCTGTTAGGAGTTTTGTGTCAGATCCAGTAACAACTACTCTTGTTTCTAGCGCCGAAAACTCTACCTTTTTAATCTTGTATGTTTCTCCTTCAAAAGAGAAATTTTTGTTTATTTCTACTGTTTTTCTTTTTGATATGGCAGATTTATCGAGTTTGAAACTAAGTGGCCAAATCGTATGAACTGTACTATCCCTGTTGTCATCATATATTGTCAAATTTTCAATTTCTAAACGAATGTCCTGTCCTTCATATTCTTTTATTGACTCAAAAGATTCTGCCTCAGCCACTTTGTTTTCCTTACTATCGTAATACCTGCTTCCCCAACCCACATTCTTTAATTTTTTTCGTTCATTTCCCACAATCAGGTTGATCGAAGTATCGCCTTCAAAAATATCGAGATAATAGTTCTTTAAATTTGTTTTTTCACTTTGATAGGTCAGTAACAGTTTTGTCTCCTTATCATCCATTACCACCATTTCAAAATGCACTGTAATGTCATGCTTCTTATCATAAAATGTTTGATCAAGAGCTTGACCATACCCTTGGTTTATTGCAGTCCTAACACCTGTATCATCAATATGTTTACTCGAAAATATTTTATCATACACCTCTTGAATAACTGCAAATGCGGGTGTAAAGGTAAATGTCGAAACAATAATCAAGCACACTACTATAGCTAATGAAAATCTTTTATAAAGAGTACTTCTTTTGTTAAAGGTGCTGACATTTATCTTTTTGCTATGTGTTGATATACTAGAGTACTTATTTCTCTCATTAGATTCCAAATTTTCAATATCAACTAAAATTCGGTTTTTTAGTTCTTGTTTTTTTGTTTTATTCCACATTAAATCGGAATTTAGCTTTTTTAAGGGATTATCAAACTCAGTATCTTCGTATTGCTTCTTCATTTAAAAATCCCTCCTTTATTAATTGTTTTTTTAGAACTGGTATCGCCCTAAAAAGCGTTGATTTAACCTTACTTTCAGACCAACTCAAAATCTTTGCGGTATCCTCTATAGAAAAACCCTTGATCTTTCTTAAAACTATCACTTTTCTATATGTATCTTTGATTTCACCTAACGCTTTATAAAATTCATATGAGTTCTCTTTAATTTTAATAATCTCTTCAGGCAATAGATTATTATTGTCTTTTTGTGAAAGAAAAAATTCTTTAAAGAATATGCTTGGCTTGCGCTTTCTTAAAAAATCCACTGTTAGATTGTGAGCAATACTAAATAACCATGTTTTTTCACTTGAGTGATTTTTAAATGAATCATAATATAAATATGCTTTAACAAACGTATCGTGGGTTAAATCTTCTGCTTGTTGATAGTCCTTAACCATCAATAAAATAAAGGTTAAAATCGATTTACTATGTTGGTCATACCAATCTGCAATTTCTTCTTTTCTGTACTCTGACAATAAAATCTCCCCTCCTTTTCTTAATGTTCAATACTTAGACGTAATAACAAATCAAAAGTTGTGTTTTTGAATTTTTTTCAAAAAAATTATCTTAGTTTAACAAAACCCAAATTTTTAAATGAATACTCTATACCAATCTAGTTCACATAAAGAGATGTTATCGGTATGGAAAAAGGATCTTCAAACGAAGATCCTTTTTGCTGCTTGTTTAATTAAAACGCCCTTAATGGAATAAGTAAAATAATTTTATTTCATTGATCTTGCAATTTCTAACATTCTTTCTTTCGGTAATATTGAACTGTTCATTTCTATAAAAGTATCATCTTGTACCCAATTAAGTAAACCGCCAGTAATGGTGTCCCCATTTTTATCAATTTCACCACCATCTATCCATTCCTGAAAATAACCCTTGTTGCCGTTAATATCAACTAACTGAGCATGAGGAAAATCATAAGGAGATAATGGAACTCCCTTTCTCTGATGAATTGCGACCATGAGTTTTGTATCCTTACTGTCCATATAATGGAGCATGACACCAAGAGTTGTTTTAATTTCTAGTGTCCAATCATCAGGAATCTTTTTTGGAGTTAAAACGGTAAAGTCAACTTCTTTCTTTATTTCTGAAATAGTCTTGCTGTTGTGACTATGCTTAGTGTCTTTAGCCATAACTATCATTGGGTAATAATTTAACAAGGTTAGGACAATGAAGAAACGAATCAGAAGTCCCAATTTACCACCTCGATTGTAATTCAGTTTTCTGACAATAGTATCTCCATTATGTCATTCTTTATTTAACAAGTTGGATCGATTGCTGAACAACCTATAAGAATCAAATGAACACTCTATAGCAATCTAGTTAACATAAGATGCCATCATAGAAGCCAAAACACGAGTCAACCCCTGAATCCGGCTAAAATCAGCCAAATTCAGGGGTTTTGGTGTTGGGAAATAATCGAAAAATGGTGTTTATAATCGAAGATCATGTTCTTCTGTTTTCTCTCAATTCCTTCAGATTTCATTTTTCTTTGAAACTTGACATTCAGTTTTCTTTCTTCAACTAATTGGCAGTTTAGTTGAATAAGAAGTGATAAAATTGAATATAAAAAGTCAGCCCTCATAAGGAGTGATTAAAAGGAATGGACCTTAAATTACTAAAAAAGTCATTAGAAACTGATGATTTAAAAGAAGTGGAACATTTGTTAGATGTAGTCGGAACTAAACAGGTCAAAGAAGCCATTCCACTCCTTTTAGAATTTTTAAAAAGGACAAATAACCATCAACTAAGGAATCAAATTGCATTGTGCCTTAGTGATATTGGCTGCGATGAAGTTGTAAAACCAATAATAGATATGATTAACAACCCTAAGACTTTAGGCAATAGGGGGACACTTCTTTACTCTCTTGAACCGTTCGAATGTTCTGAACATCTTGATTCTTTAGTTCATCATTTGATAACTGGAAATTTTGAAGTCCAAGCTGAAGCATTTCAACTTATCCAAGCAATGAAGGGCAGAATCCCAAATGAAATGTTAGTAAAAAGTATCGAAGCACTTAAAGATGAACTATCTGAATTAGAACGTAAACACAATGTACTTTCAGAGACGTTAGAACGGCTGTACTCATTCAAACAGATTTAATTTGCTATATTTCCTTATTGAGCTAACGAACAGATTAGTGGAAGAAAGAAGTATGATGTATCCTTAGATTAACAAAGAAAAGGAGATGATTTTCAATTGTCACCAATTTATATGCCACCATTACATTGTGGCTTAGGGGCGATTCTTAGCTTAAAATCGGCGTATACAATTGATAATGTTCAAATAGTAAAAGGTGAAAGATGTGTTGTTACTGATATTATCGGATATAAATATGAAGTCAATTTTAAAGATTTGAATATAAAAACGATTATCTTTAATAATGAAATACCTGTTTATTTTGATATTGAAACAGCAGGTGTAAGGGATTGGATAAATGAAGATAAGAAATTGGTTAATGAAGTCAATCCCACAAAAATTAATCTGAAAAAAGATTTAGTAATCAAAAACGTTATTACTTTCCCGAAAGGAAAAGAGTTTTATGCTGTTCCTGACACCAGCAATGATGATAAGAAATTTTGGGATTTATATGACGGTTCAACTTATGAAAGGATACTGAGATTAAAGAATTCTGAGATAAAAGAGTATTTTAATGGTTAACTTTTTCTTTAGGGTGAATATGGGGAAGATTGTGAATTATTGTACTTAAACAAACGGGTAGCATTAGTTGAAGAGCAAAGCTTGCAAATTACAACCTTTTTTCTATCCGATAAGGTTCATTATGTTAATACAAAAAAACCTTCCAAAAATTCAGGAGGGTTTTTTTAAATTATAAAAAGGTATGTATCTTGGCTAAACAATCATTCACAATTGCTTCAGGAGCCTGTCCTTTTACTCGAAGATTACGAGCTTGCCAATCTAAATTTTTTACTTGATCGGTTAAAATAACACCTTGAAAAGCCAAGCTTTCAGGGAGCTTGACTTCATAGCCCCATCCTCTTATCGTGTTTGTAATTGGACATACGGCTGCAAACCCTGTTGCCTCGTTAAATATTTTTGGAGATAAAACAATTCCAGGTCGATTTCCTGCCTGTTCATGCCCTGCTTGTGGATTGAAATTCACGTAAACAAGATCTCCACGGTCTGGTGCTGACATTAAAGTAATTCATTCCCTTCTACCCCAAAATCAATTTCTGCATGACGATTTTCCGGTTTACATTGTGCTAAGAGTTCTTCTAATGAATATTTTTTAAATTGTTTTTTAGGAACTAATGTAATTGTTCCTTCATTCTCTACAACTCTCATTTCTATTTCAGAGCCTTGGTGAATCTCAACTCGTTCAGCAACATCTTTAGGAATTCGTACTGCAAGACTATTACCCCATTTTTGAATGGTTGTTGCCATCGCCATAATTTTCACCTCTTTTTTATGATTCATTTCATTCGATTCCATTATAACACTCTCCGTTTCTTTTTGTATATACACAGTATACACACGGCTTCAAAAAATGATACACTTAAAAAAAGAAATAGACGGAAAACAATCTTTCATTAATTTTTATTTACCGTTTTTCTTGTGGGAACAGAGCGTTAACGCCTAAAATTTAATGTAATAACGGGGTGATTATGCATGAATAACGCTGAAGAATTTGGCTATTTTGCTAAAACGATTAGCGAAAAGTTAGGGATTGCTACAGATACCCTTCGGAATTGGAGTTTAAAGCTCGAAGCCCAGGGTGTGGAATTTGAACGAAATGTAAGAAATCAAAGAATTTACTATGAAAAAGACATTAAAGCTTTTGAAAATATGAAAGAGTTGCTAAATTTACAGCAGCCTTTAAATGATGTGAGCAAAATCATTGCTGAAAAGATTAAAAAAGGCTTTTATAACGGGGATTATTCAGAAAAGAATACAGAAATAACGCTTAGCGTTTTACATCATAAAAACGCAATAATAACGCAAGAAAAACAAATGGAACAGTTTAAAAACCAATTGATCCAAGAATTTGATGATAAGCAAAATGAAATACTGGAACAATTAAAAAAAGAACTAACGAAAGAAATGACCATTGTGATGCAAGATCGCTTTGAAAATGCAGTGAATGAAGCAGTAAAAATGGCTTTATTGCAAGAAAGAAAAGAAATTGCAAGACAAGTTCTAAAAGAGATTGAGGAAAACAAGCTCCAAAGTACTTCTACAATTGAAAAAATAGAGGAAAAAGGTATTTTAAACAGATTAAAACGCCTATTTAGTTAATATTATTATGTTGTTTTAAAGACTAGTGGTTGCCTTTAGGGCAACCTTGTAGCCTTTAAGGCAATAAAATGAAAATTATTTATTTATCGGAGGCTTTGGAATTGAATGATTTGTTCATATTGTGGTCAAGAAAATAGTGAACATATGGATTTATGTAGTTTTTGTGTGGCACCTTTGAAGAAGGAGCGACCGTATTTGAGAGAGCATTTGTTTTTAGATCAATGTGAGCTGTCATTTAGTGAGCTTTCGCTTTTCCATACATATGATCTTTTAATTTTGCTTCGTTTAGTAAGAGAAGAACGTTCAACATGTTATAGGCTTATGAGAAGTGTTCAGAAGGCCCCTGAAGGCGTTGTGGTAGATTCAGATACTTTAGAATTTGCAGAAAGCGATTATAGGCGTTATAAGGCTCGTATGAGGGTCATAGAAGGTATTTTGATTGATAGAATGGGATATAAACCAAAACGAGTGGATGATAAGCTTCTAGCAAGTTTAAAATTGAAAATAGAAAATAGTTAGAAAAAATAGGGGATTATTGGTATTGTCGAAATAGGAGAATAGAAAATGATTATGTGAAATAGGGGGAGGTAATGATGGAAAATAATACGATAGCTGCATTTCATATTTCAAGTAATAAAGATGGAATTATAAAATTGAATACCCAGAAAATGTACCATTGGCATATACCTAAACCTTTGAGAAATAAGCCAATTCAACAAGGAGATATTGTTTTAGTTCGTACTGTAGGTGGTTTAGCACGTGTATTAGTGATACAAGTATTTCGAGAAGAACTTGAGGAAACACAAAAGCGATATAAAAGAGTGGTTAAAGTCATAGAAAGAGCACCAAAAAAGGAATCAGTTAGTTGATAATGGCTAGAAAAAAGGGAAAATTATTGGTATTGTCGAAATAGGAAAATTAGAAAAACCGCCTAAAGCTTTGGACGGCTGGCGGTTTCTCTAAAAAAATGGGAAAGGAATTAGTATCCCTTTGTTTACTATTAGATATTCATATTCTAACATATTGGGGCTAATTCCTGCCATATTGGGAGAGGAATTAGATGAAAAAAAATATTGTTAATTTTGATGAAGCTGAAAGAAAAGCAAGATTGAGAGATATAGAAAATGGAAAGATTTTAACTGATGAAGAAATGGAACAAGCTAATGAGCTTCAAGCAAAAGCAAATTCAAAAGGAATGAAGTTAGTTCCTGAAAAGAAGATTAAAAATAATTTTAAATTTGCTCAACTATTACAAGCGAATTGGGGTTATTTGAGAATGAAAAAATATTTAACTAGTGCAGAAAAGAATTTTCTTGTTGATCTAGTTCCTAATATAGGATTTTTATCAAATTGTATTGTCGATGACCCTAAAAAGAAAAATCAAACTCCACTTACTCAAACAGAGATAGCTGATTTATTAGGAATTGATAAAGCAAATGTAAGCAAAATAGTAAAAAGATTAATAGATAAAGGGGTTATAGCACGTTCTGAAACTGGTGTTGATGGTTCTAATGCTAGAGCTTATGCTTTGTATATCAATCCAAATATTATATATTCAGGTAATAAAGATGATGTTAATTTGACTTTACAAACGATGTTTAAAAAGCAGCCTAAGGAATTAAAAGACCTTCCAGAAAGATTATTTTAGAGACCACTATTTTAGTGGCTCTTTTTTTATAATTTCATAGTTGGCAAAATTACCAACTATTGTTGGCAAAATTACCAACTATGAAAAATCGCAAAACCCTTGATATATAAGGTTTTTTTACACTTTAAATATCTTGTTCCTCTCACTCTTATATTAAATAGCAATTCGCTCTTTATTTAGCAACCCCTATTTTTATATTTTTTTACGTTTTAAAATAATTAGCCTTAAGGCTAAAAGGCTGCACTTAAGGCAGCCAAAACCGGTCTATAAGGCGATTTATGGAGGCATAGGGCTTGGAAAAACCCATTTGCAGAAAAAGAAAGGGAGAAATAAAAAAACTACCGTAGATTCTACAAAATACGAACTTTAGTTTTACAATAATAAAGATAATAAACAAAGAGCCTATGTAATCTGCCAATTACATAAGCTCTTCAAGGTGGTGAATTTTTCATGGATAAAGATACAGTTATCGCAGTGTGCGCAATATTAACTGTTGTTATTTCCATAATCGGTTTAGTGATATAAACCAATTAGCTTAGAGTGTTTGCCGACACTTTAAGCTTTTTTATATTCAATAACATTATGTGTTTTTTTAAAATTACTTGCAAGATTCGGCTCATTGTAGATTTATTTTGTGGTTCTGGTAGATATTTCACCTTGTCAGTTTTTTTGTTAATCAAAACAATACAGGAAACATCATAATGTATACAGAATAAATACAGCACAAAACATTGGAGGGGATAACATGACAACATACTTAAAACAATTTGCACGAAACAAGAAACAAAAAGAAAAAACAGAAGTATTGACAGCTCGACTTCCTCACAGCCTGTACAGCGACTTTAAAGCACATTGTGACGAACTAGGTCTAAGCATAAGCGAAGCAGTTTATCTGCTCGTAGAACGTGAAATTGCGAGCCTCAAAGGAGATTCAGAAACAGCTATTGCAGTTGAAACAAATACAGATAACGACGAAAGTAGTGGGGATGAAACAAAAGCGAATACAAATGTAGTCACAAACAATTCAAAACGAATCAAACCAACTACACAACGATTCACATTGAATCAATGGAAAATCAATGACAAAGTTCCTTGCCCAATTTGCGAAGAATGGAAGGCAGCAGGGAACTTTCGAAGACACGCTAAAACGCACAAAATGACTACACAAGAAATTTTCACGAGCGATAGATACAAAGATACTATAAATGCAATGATAGACGCTGAAAAGGCGAAATAAAGCCTTTTAGTGTCTATCAGCACTATTCATAATATTTCTCTTTTGTTTCATCGTTCAATGCTTTTATTAGGTTTAATATTTTTCCTTTTAGTTTTATTTTTTATTTGTTGTTGGCGATTTTGTTCTTGTTGCATGGTTCTATTTGCTTGTTCAAGACCATTTATAATGCTTTCAAGTATTCCAAGTGAACTTTGTTTAGCATTAATTGTTTTTTCAACTTTAGATATTTGGGATTGAATAAGTTCATTTCTTCCAAGACTACTTTCTTTTATGGTTTGGAAACGATTAAATTCACCGTAGAGCTTTTGAATTTCTGTTTTTCGTTGATTTACATTCTTTTCAATGGTTTCGATTGGGACAACCCTATTATTCGATTTATTAACCTGATTAATCTTTTTAGCTGTCTCATAGCTCATATAAACAGCTTCTGGTCGTTCAGGATACTTATTAGCTATTTCACGAATAAAACTATTTTTAAGCGCATTTTCAGCCTTATGAAGGGTATCTTTATAAAAATTAATTTGTTTACGAGTATCCCTGTTTTTTTCTAAGAGTCCTGGGCGCTCTATTTCATGTTGTTTTTTAACCAGGTTAAATTCTCGTTGACTATTAAATTTAAGCTTTTCACTATAGGAATTTATCTTGTCTTTATAATTTTCTATTTGCTTATTTTCATTTGCTATATTTACTTCAAGATTTTGTTTCTTTTCTCTATTTTGCTTTGTTGGAAACCAACCTATATTATTGATTTCATTTTGTGCATTTGTAATTCTTTGGTTTGCTAAATCAATTTCATGATAGTAGTTAGAAACTGTTTGGGTTGCTTCATCTTTCCAACGAATGAATTGATTATTACTATCGTTTCGCTTTTCCCATTTATTAAGTTGTTCAAGTCTTTTTTCGATATTCTGCAGAGAAGGTCCAGCATTTAAAATTTTAGAAGCTTCTTGCAGGGAAACAAGTTCAGCAGCAGTAAATTTTTCAGCTGATTTTTTTTGTTCTTGCTGGCGTGCTTTTTCTTGTTCCAGGGCTTTTTTTTCTTCTCGATACTTTTGCAGATCTACAACAAGGCGGTTATATTCCTGACGTTCACGATTGATATTTCCTCTATCGCTTTGTACTCCACGTTTTTCCATTTCATGTGCTACATGACCAAGGTGAACCGTTGGACGTTGTTCAAGTCCTTGTGCTTCGTTGGAAAGGTGAGAAATGCGGTCTTGAATCCCTTCACGTTCTAATGCTTTATTGGCATGATTTGCCCATTCTTCTCGCCATTGGTTTAATAATCCTTTATCGTTCCAATCACGATTTTTAACCGTAAAGCCTTCTTCTGAAATTTCACGAGTGGTTAACATGACATGAGCATGAGGATTTTCTTGATCATCTCGGTGGATGGCTACGTCTGCAATCATACCTTGCTCGATAAATTCTTTTTGAACATAGCCACGAATGAGTTCAACTTGTTCTGATTTTGATAATTCTCTAGGCAAAGCGATATTGATTTCTCTTGCGACTTGTGAGTTTTTTCTTGTTTCAGATGCTTCGACTTCATTCCAAAGACGGTTTCGATCTTGTACCCATTCTGGTGCGTGTGAAGGTGCTAAAATCATGGTTTCTGGTTTCACTTCTCGTTTATAAAATTTTCTTTCGTTAGTCCGTTCATCTTTTAATCGTTCACCAGAACGATAGGCAGCCGCAGCCACTGCCGATTGTCCTTTGCTTCTGGAAATCATCTGTGCAGAGAAATGGTAAATCGCCATGATCGAGCACCTCCTTTTGGGTAGTAGACTTTCTCCATATTGCCGAAGGCAGGATGGAGATGGAATCGGCCGATTGGGTCGATTCTTTTTTTCATTCGGCTGTAAGCTGAATGAGGGGTTTTCATTTTTGGATTCGCCATTGGCGAATTTGCTTTTCCGTTGCGAAGCAACCGCACACAAACGAAGTTTGTATAAGTGCGCCCTTCCTCATTTTATTTCGTTGGGATGATTGTAGCACATTGATAGATTAGTAGCTATTATTTAGGTGGGAAAATTTAACTTGGTGAGATAGAATAAACCTAAAACCAACGAAAGGATGAGGACTGGTGGCGAGGAAAACAGATGCAGAACGCTTACTAGAATTAGAGAAAAAAATGGAGCAGTTGAAGGCAAGAAAACAGCAGGTTGAAAGCCGAATGAAGGAAAAGGAAAGAAAGGAGCGTACGCGACGATTAATTCAAGTAGGGGCGATTTTTGAGAAGTATTTTAATATTGAGGATGTAGATCAAGCTGAGAAAATAGCTTTTGGAATGAAGGAGATTGTTGAGAAACATAGAGAAAAATTAATAAGTATAAATCTGGAAAAAGCTAGAGAAAAAGGTCATGATTATAAATAAAGTTTTTAATTACATTACTATATTAACAATTTTTCTTTTACTTTTATTTAGTACAAATATGATTAAAGGGTTAACTTTTGTAGTTTTATTTATTCCTTTGAGTCTTTGTATGTTAGCTATTGGAATAATTCAATTTAAAAAAAGCTTTGATTCAGAGTGACCAAAGCTTTTTTATGATTGTTCATTAAAATCCTTTTTTTCTAATTTGATTTTTTCGCTGTTAATTGCCTTGTATTGCGATAAAAAAAGAATGCCTTAAATCGTTAAAAGATAAGCTTCTGAGGCGTTTTTCTTTTAACGCCACTAAAACCATTAAACTTTATTTTTAAGCGCTTAGAGACCAAGCATAGAGGTCATTTTTCAGCTGCTTGCGTTTAATTTCTTCACTTGCTCCCAAATTGCTTGTTTTTCTTCCTCAGACATAGTTGATTCCTTTGTCGGTGGGATAGGACCATTTTGTTTCCAAGATTCAGGTATAAGTTCTTCACGAATCACTTTACCTTTTCTACCCTTAGACTTCGATTCTTTACCTGATACTTTATTCTTAGGGTTATTATTTTTCATAGCGATTCCATTAACAAAATAAAATGCCCAGTCTGTTATACGTTCGATTTCATTTTTCCCGACCATATAATTGTGCTGGCTCTCCATTTCAGCTTCTGTTAAATCTGTAATATTAAATGCAGCCATTTGTTCAGCGATAGCTGCAAGAAGAGTAGAATCATATTTTAATTGGGTTGTTAAGTATTTCTTAACTGATTTTTTTAACTGAATAGAAGATAATTTTTCTTCTTCTTCTTCTTCTTTATTTAAACCTTTATTTAAACCTTTATTTAGGGCTTCTTTCGCTCTTACAGCCTCAAAGGATTCAGGCCCTAAGGTAGTAACCGTTTGGTTACTAGTAGTAGTAACCAAACGGTTACTACTTGTTATAACCATTTCGTTACTAGTAACCATTTGGTTACTACCTTTAAAAGTTAATTTCCGTTCATTAATATCGGTGTGAGGTTCTTCAACATTATCCCAAGGTCGCTTTTTACCTTCGACTAAATTCAAACGATAAAGTTTTTGTCTCGGCTGCATTTTTCGTCTAAGTGATGTTTCGATATTAGACCGAACCTTTTTTGATAGCTTTGATACTTCAATCGCTTCTAAAAACTTTTTATCTTCCACCAGACCATTCAAGGCATCCACTACCGTATTTCTCTTTTTTATATTTAGCAGAGCCATAATATCTGTAGCAGAGAAAACTAAAATTTTATGTTTATCTTGCCATCCGAATGTTTCCCTGAATACAAAGTTCATGATTTGCATTTGTACTTTGGATAGATCACATTCTGGCGAAAATGTATAATCTAAATATTCGTTTGGTATTTGAGTGAAATTTGGACTTTGAAAGCCTTTGAAAGTTGTCATAATAAAAAACTCCTCCTAATGTGTGGAAGAGAGTATACTCATATGCTATAATGAAGTCACAAAAACTCCATAAGCGTAAGAGGATATACTTCTTCCGTTAATTTTGAGAAACCCCGCCGGTCGCCAAACTAGAGGGGTTTTTCTATGTCTATTATTCTACCAATATTGGCATATTTCCACAAATAAGAGTTTTGAATTGTCATATTTCAAGGGGGCCATTTGTGAAACGGCCCCCCCTTTTTGTTATAATACTAATTAGTCAAAACCCTACCCTAAGCCATTATCGTTCCCAGCGATGTGGCTTTTGTCATTTAACTGTTCTTTTTCCTTTTTTGCTTCACGTTCCGCAGCCAGTATTCGGGGAACGCTCGTTTTTAGAAAGAAGAGAAGGATCTTTTCTTTTGCGTGTTCCGCATGACAAGGATCTGGAGTCGGTAAAACTCGGTACATTAATGATTATCTGCGATAAATTAAATGTGAAATTATGCGAACGCTCACCTCTTATCAATACTTTAACGAACTGTTTTTGCACCAGAACCATTTTTAATAATAGCACTAAGCATAATCAATTTTTCAAAATATAGACCCTAATAATAAGGTCATTTTTTTATGTTGAACTGATGCTGTTTTTTAATCGTGCCAAATTTGACTACAGTATTCCTTCTCAAAGAAAGGGCTCGTGAGGTTCTTTTTTTACGTTTTAAAACACTTAGCCTCAAGGCTAAAAGGCTGCACTGAAGGCAGCCAAAACCGGTCTATAAGGCAATCTATATTTGTAAAAAAGAACGTGATCTTCGATTATAAGAGCCTTTTTTTAAGTCTTTTGCTAAAAAACAAATCTCTGGTTAAAAAGTGAAGGAAAATGGAGTAATTTTATAAAATATAAAAAAATCAGAGTTAAGAAAATGAAATCGACTATTATTCACTCCTAATCATCTTAAGTCTTGTTTTTTTAACGCTTTTCTTTACTTTTTCTCTTTACTTCCGAAGTACAAATTGTTAACATGGTAATAGTACATTTTTAAAAAAAATTGTCATACACAATTAGCTAAAAGATTTATTACAAAAAAATACCCCTCCACTTCGCCAAAAGTAGAGAGGTAAATCTGGTTCTTAATATTGACCAATATTAAGAAGCCCGTCTTTCTTCAACTATTTCTTTCAAATCTTTAATATATCTTATTACTTCTTTACATTTTATCACCGACCAAGTGATGGAAAGAATTAATAAGACGAGGATAATAGTTACAGAAATCACATACAGGTACAGTCCAATTCCGTAATGAATCGTTGTAATTCCATAGAGAGGGATTAGATTTGACGGAAATTGTTTTGTGATGTAATACTCAACAGCATTAGATATAGGGTCAGTACTTAACCCTACCATCAACAAAACTGCAAGGACTAATACACCAATAACCAGATTTCTAGCAATCTTGCTGCTGAAACAAATTTTATCGGCAAATTGTTTAATAATTGACCATAGTTCTCCCATAGTTAGTGTCCTCCTTTCGTGTTATTTCACAGATTCACAGGGGCATACAACATTTTTACAAAACAAACGTAACCATTGACTTCGAAAAAGTCAATCCTAATCTATGTAAACGAGATGACCAGTCTCGAAATTTTACACAACAAACAAAACCCGATAAAAGGGTCTTTTTTTTGCCCTTATCAGGTGCTTCTACTCTTCGATAATACCATTTATTGGAAACGCCCCAAAAAAGTATAGCTATCTTCAATTATACCACCAAACATTCCTTTTTTTCAATTCATAACAGGCATTTTTTCGCCAAAAAACGACTTTTTTTTACCTCCCACTCCCATAATTACCATGCAAACGATAAAATATCCTTCCTAATATTTTATTTTTTTCTTCAACAAAAAACACCCTTGCGGATGCTCTCTTTTTAATATCCAAAATGGTTGTAAGTAAAGGGCTAGGTAATAACCCAGTTTCAGTTAGAATAAATAATCGGCCAGAGGTTGTTGTAATTACTTTGAAAGGTAAATAAGAATATTCTTATTCAACTATAGGGTATCTTTAATTGAACAAGCAGTTAAAAGGATCTTCCAACTAAGATCCTTTTTATACTAATAAACCCTCATTATATGAACTATCCTAATTCAATAAAAAATCATTTTTTTACTAACTGTTCACAAAAGTACGCCTTTTGACACTTACCGATTATTCATCTTGTTTCAATCTCCCATTAAATCCTTTGTCATAGATAGTTTAACCTTTATCTTCACACAAATTTTTACTATAACGTTTTATAAGTTAAAATTAAGATAAAATGTGTTTGCTTTGAGGAGTGGTGAAATGGTAGATGATGATTTGAAATTTCCAGATGAAAATGGTTTGAATCAATGGACGAAACCTTATCGTGATAGTAATCGTTTGACAACAGTTTGGAATATGCCAAAAACAATTGATCTGAGAGAATCTATAGTAAAATCCCTTAAGATATCAGATGAATTAACTAGTAATCTTTCAGGAATACTTATGGCTAATGGAACTATTAAGAATGCTGGAGCTGTAAAAGCAACTTTATCTCCAGGTGTATTTAATATGTTTAAAAATTTTGATGTTATGTCTCAAATAAAAATGAAGGATTCTATAATTTCTTTTCGGGAGATGTGCGAAAAGATAGATTTTTTAAAAAGTTCTACTATTCCCCATATGTCTTTGTATAGAGATATTCTAAATTCTATTGATGAACGTACTTATAATTGGATTAGGGAAGAAGAATATACTTATAACCCTATTAAGGAAGAGGAAGAAAGAAAAGAAGAAAAAAATATTAAAGAAGATAATTCATCTAAAGAAGATTTTACTATTGTTCGACCTAAATATTTGAATATGGCGGTTAATATTAACATGTTTATCACAATGACAGAACATCATATTCAAAGTAGTCCAAATGTTAGTGAAAGTGAAAAAAAAATATGGGAAAAGTGTGTTAGCTTAGTATTAACGATCATAGTGAATTGTTTTATTACATGGGCTATGGGAAATACTCCAATAGCTGATTCTCAAATTGTTAAACAATTCAATAAAGTTGTTGAGATAATTGATAATTATCATTATCCGATTGAAATAACTGATATTGATGTGAATGATGAGCCTTGAAATAATAGTCAGGGCTTAATAAAAACTCCCCCACCCCCTCACTTTTTGAGGGGGATCCCTCGCCAGTAGGCAGGTAAAGGTGAACTTTTGACACACCAAGAGGGTCTTAATATGTAAAAAACAACCGTTCATAAAAGTACGATTTACCGATTTAGATGTTGGATACGACAGCGGAGTTTCTCTTAAAGATATCGGCAAGAAGTTTGATATTCCTTACCAATCTGTTAGGAGATACGTGGCTAAGAAAGAATGGCACAATAAACGGTATAGGGCATGGATAAAGGAGCGCTACAAAACCTAATAAAACCTAACTTTTACAGGCTTATTAATTGCTACTAACCCGACATTTCTTACACCCTAAAAAGGGCGAGGTTAATAAAAGGTACGCCATAAGTTTGAATTTATTAAAATATAGGTTTCATTTAATAAAAATTACAATACTTTCAAGGCATACTTCGAGAGGGGTGTTTTTTTTTAGGTAATAGACTTCCAAAGATAGTAAGCAAATCAAGATTATTCGGTAAATAAAAAATTTTTTTTTAGTTGATAAATCGTTTTAGGGAAGGCAGAGGCTCTTAAACGACTCGTCGATTAAAAAACAAGAACAAATGCTCTATCGACAAGTTGATTGGAACAAATTACACTATTATTAACAGCTATTTGAATTGGTATAAGAAGTCATTCCCAAAAAGATCGGGGGTGATAAAATGACGATTGTTGAAGGTCTTTCACTGTTCGCCAGTTATGGCAATTTTTTAGCCAGTGTTGTCGTTATCTTTGTATCAATAAAGAAAAAGTAGCCCTTGTATATCCATCGGCCAATGGATATGGCTACTTCTTCTGGGACACTATGAATCATTATATCGATTCAATAGCTTATAAATCCTTTGGTGTTGGTAGCACTAAGGGATTTTTTATTGTCTGGAATGTAACGCAATCTTGTAAATATATTATAGCACGTTTAAAAAAATTATATAATTTTATTTATTTGTTTGGAGTGGATATGTGTACGATAGCTCTAACATAACAGTTGATATGTCTGGAGTTTTGAATAAACGCTGTTGATCTTCTTATTCCACCAGCAGGTTAGTTGAAGAGTGGTGATTAACTTGTGTTAAAATCTAGTGCAGATTGTGATGAAAAATAAATGTGTAAAAAATATGAATATGAATTTTGACCAAGAAATTATACAATATAAATGGAGAATTGGTGTGCACATAATTATTATTAGACGCATTGGTAGCAGAAAGGAACGGTCAAATGAAAAGAGAAGAGGTTTTAGCTGCCCTTAAAGCAGGAGAATTTGATGGTATAAGTCATACATATGAACCACGCGATGGTTACGGGAAAAATAGTCATCAAGATGAAATGAGTGTATCCTTTGGGACTATTGAGGTAACGACAATTACTAGAGGAAAAATCTTTAACGGTAAGGAAAATGAACGATTTGAAGAAAGTACAACTAAGGTCTTAAGTGATTATAAAGCGGTTGATTTTATAGAAAAACGTCCGTATTTCTTTAAACAAAGAAGACCAGATTTGTTTTAGACAGAGACTCGAAATATTCAACTAACGCATTGCTTTACTTCAAGAACAGGACTGTCCATAGATGGTCTTTTTTTATGCTTTTTAATCTGCTGTACGTTCGTAAATGTATCTGAAATAAGAGTACGTTCGTAAAGTCTTTTTGTTAATTTAAGAACGGTTGAATTATAGATATAATCACTATTTCTAATCTGTTCGTTTTTGTGTACTTTTGCGGACAGTTAGTTAAAAAATAATTTTTTATTGAATTAGGATAGTTCACATAAGTTGATGTTATCGGTATGGAAAAAGGATCTTCAAACGAAGATCCTTTTTGCTGCTTGTTCAATTAAATCCCCTTTAATTTAAAGGGGATTTATCTTATCTATCTTAATCATGATTTAAATAAATAGGAATGAAAGACAAACCCTTTT
>Ga0182746_1001812_pt1 | contig 17830 bp, 13 predicted proteins | sample eDN3rd30CBELigOP_FD_128881 | JGI IMG/M metagenome (GOLD analysis project Ga0182746, IMG submission 128881) | Enriched Organic Plus compost microbial communities from Emeryville, California, USA - eDNA 3rd pass 30_C BE-Lig OP (version 2) (version 2) ... | reverse complement strand
CCCGAGCGCCTGACCCTGGAGCGCCTGCGCCCCGGCCCGGCCTCGCAGGACGCCGTCGCCGAGATGACCCGCATCGACGGCGACGCCGCGCTGGCGCAGGTGGTGGCCGACCTGGCCCGCCAGTTGCGTCCCGACCCGGAGGACATCCTGGCCGAGCGCATCGGCGACATTCCCGCCGCGCGGCTGGCCGGCGCGGCGCGCACGGCGGCCGCCGGCCTGCGCGAGGCGGCCGGCCGGCTGGCCGGTAACGTCGCCGAATACCTGTCCGAGGAATCGCGCCTGCTGGCCGGCCGCGCCGCGCTGGCGGCCCTGTCGGGCGAGCTGGCCGCCGAGCGCGAGCGCCTGGGCGCCCTGGCCGCGCGCGCCGACCGGCTGGACAAGCGGCTCGACGAGCGGCTGCGCGGCCCGTCCGGCCGGGCCGGCGCATAGCGGCGCGCCATGTTCACCCTGCTGCGTTTCGTGCGCATCGTCTTCGTCTGCCTGCGCTACGGGCTGGACGAGCTCGTGCTGACCGGCCTGAACCGCCCCGTGGCGACCGCGCTGCTGCGCGTGGTGCGCCTGGGCACCCGCCCGAAGCTACCGCGCGGCGTGCGGCTGCGCCGGGCGCTGGAATCGCTCGGGCCCATCTTCGTCAAGTTCGGCCAGGTGCTGTCGACCCGGCGCGACCTGATCCCGCTGGACATCGCCAACGAGCTGGCGCTGCTGCAGGACCGCGTGCCGCCTTTCCCGTCCGAGCAGGCCGCGGCCTGCATCCGCGAGGCCCTGGGCGCGCCGCCCGAGACGCTGTTCGCCCGCTTCGAGATGACGCCGGTGGCCTCGGCCTCGATCGCCCAGGTGCACTTCGCCGAGCTGCACGACGGGCGCGAGGTGGCCGTCAAGGTGCTGCGCCCGGGCATGCTGGGGGTGATCGAGAACGACCTGCGCCTGCTGCGCGTGCTGGCGGTGTGGATCGAGCGCCTGGCGCCCGACGGCCGGCGCCTGAAGCCGCGCGAAGTGGTGGCCGAGTTCGACAAATACCTGCACGACGAGCTGGACCTGCTGCGCGAGGCCGCCAACTGCAGCCAGCTGCGCCGCAATTTCGCGCCCGAGACCGGGCGCTCGGACCTGCTCATGGTGCCGGAGGTGGTGTGGGAATACTGCGCCAGCACGGTGTTCACCATGCAGCGCATGCACGGCATCCCGGTCAGCCAGGTCGAGCGCCTGCGCGCGGCCGGCGTGGACATCCCCAAGCTGGCGCGCACCGGGGTGGAAATCTTCTTCACCCAGGTGTTCACCGACGGCTTCTTCCACGCCGACATGCACCCCGGCAACATCTACGTGTCGGACCGCCCGGAAAGCCTGGGCCGCTACATCGCCCTGGACTTCGGCATCGTCGGCTCGCTGTCGGAGTTCGACAAGAACTACCTGGCGCAGAACTTCCTGGCCTTCTTCCGGCGCGACTACCGGCGCGTGGCGCGCCTGCACATCGAGTCGGGCTGGGTGCCGCCCGATACGCGCGAGGAAGAGCTCGAAGGCGCGGTGCGCGCGGTCTGCGAGCCCTATTTCGACCGGCCGCTGGCGGAGATTTCCCTGGGCCAGGTGCTGCTGCGCCTGTTCCAGACCTCGCGCCGCTTCAACGTCGAGATCCAGCCGCAGCTGGTGCTGCTGCAGAAGACCCTGCTCAACGTCGAAGGCATGGGCCGGGAGCTGGACCCCGCGCTGGACCTGTGGAAGACCGCCAAGCCCTACCTGGAGCGCTGGATGCACGAGCGCGTCGGCCTGGCCGGCCTGCGCCAGAAGCTCGACCAGGAGGCCGGCCAGTGGGCCCAGTGGCTGCCCGAGTTCCCGCGCCTGCTGCACGAGCGCCTGACCCGGCCCGACCCGGCGCCGGCCTTGCTGCGCGAGGTCGAGCGCCTGGCCCGGGCGCGCGAGCGCGGCAACCATTTGCTGTCGGTGCTGGCCGGCCTGGCGGCCGCGGCGCTGGCCGTTGCGATTTGGGGACTTACCCGGTGATAACCCTGGCCGCGGGCAGGGCCCGATGAAACAATACGTTCATAAAATAGTAATAGGATGGTCTCGTCCAGGCGCTACTTCTAGCGCATGCTGTACACCGGCCCGCCCGCCGCGCGTGGCCGGCCGCCCGCGCCAGCGGGCTTATCCGCCCCGACAATAGGCTCGCGCCTGCTCGGCCGGTTCTGTAGGCGTACAGGAGCCAGCCGAGGCAATTCACCAAAAGGCACGCCATCATGCTTTACCCTGAACTGTTCAAATCCATGGAAGCCGTGCGCTGGAACATGGGCACCGATATCCCCTGGGACGAGTTCGACCGCAGCAAGCTGACGGACGAACAGGCGCAAACGGTCAAGATGAACGCCATCACCGAGTGGGCGGCGCTGCCGGCCACCGAGATGTTCCTGCGCGACAACCGGCACGACAGCGATTTCAGCGCCTTCATGTCGGTGTGGTTCTTCGAGGAGCAGAAGCATTCGCTGGTGCTGATGGAGTACCTGCGCCGCTTCCTGCCGGAACTCGTGCCCACCGAGGAAGAGCTGCACCGCGTGCGCTTCGAGTTCGACCCCGCCCCGGCGATGGAAACGCTGATGCTGCACTTCTGCGGCGAGGTGCGCCTGAACCACTGGTACCGCTGCGCCGCCGAATGGCACACCGAGCCGGTCATCAAGGCCATCTACCGCATCATTTCGCAGGACGAGGCTCGCCATGCCGGCGCCTACCTGCGCTACATGAAGCGCGCGGTGTCGGACCTGGGCGCCAGCGTCAGCCAGGAGGCCCGCCTGGCCTTCGCCAAGATCGGCGTGCTGATGGCCTCGGCGCACCGCACCCCGCAGGCCCTGCACCCCACCAACCTGCACGTCAACAAGCAGATGTTCCCAACGACACGGTGCAGTCCCAGCTGCCCGAGCCGGGCTGGCTGGAGCGCTGGCTGGACCAGCAGATCCGCTTCGACAAGGACTGGGAAGGCAAGGTCAGCACGCGCATCCTGCACAACCTGTCGCTGCTGTTCGGCGCGTCCTTCCAGACCGTGCAGGACCTGAACCGCTACCGCAAGGACCTGATGCGCAGCCGTCCGGCCGACGGCGCGCCGATGCAGCCGGCCTGAGCGACATGCCCGCTTCCTTCGAGGCCAAGATCCTGTCGCGCCGGGACTGCGCCGACGCGATCGCGCAGGGCCGCCTGCCGCGTCCCCTGGTGTTCACCAACGGCGTGTTCGACATCCTGCACCGCGGCCACGCCACTTACCTGGACGCGGCCGCGCAGCTGGGCGGCTCGCTGGTGGTGGCGGTCAACACCGACGCCTCGGTGCGCCGCCTGGGCAAGGGCGACGACCGGCCGCTCAACCCCTGCGAGGACCGCGCGGCGCTGCTGGCCGCGCTGCAGTGCGTGAGCGCCGTCACCTGGTTCGACGAGGACACGCCGGTGCGGATCATCGGCGAGCTGCGCCCGGACATCATCGTCAAGGGCGGCGACTACGACATGGAAACCCTGCCCGAGACCGCGCTGGTGCGCAGCTGGGGCGGGCAGGCGCTGGCCGTGCCCTTCGAGTTCGACCGCTCCACCACCTCGCTGGTGCGGCGGATCCGCGCGGCGGGCTGATCTTCGTCCTTTACGCTCGCTCACGATCGCTACGTTTTGTATCAGCCGGCCGGGCCTCGCAGCCGCCCGGCGAGGCTTGCCCCGCATGGCATAAGGCGCGCGGGGGCGCGATCGGCCCCACAGCGCATTAGCAGAAAGTTGCAAATCGTGCGCCGCGACGCGCCGGCGCAGCCGTTGCCCGTCATGGGGCGGCACTAGAATCGCCGGCAGCAGGGGCGATTTCCGCCGCTGCCTTCACCGATCCATTCACGCCGCTGGTTTGCGGAGGAGCCGCCCGACATGAGCATCTTCAAAACGATCCTGAGCAAAATCTTCCCCTCGGAGCATCCTGCCAACACCGCGGCCGAAGCGCCCGCGCCCGCCGGCCAGGCCCCGGCAGCCGCGCCTGCCGCCGCGCCCGCCGCCGCTGCCGCCGCGGCCCCGGTCGACGTCGACGCGGTGCTCGCCGCCATGCAGGCCAAGCACGGCGAAAAGCTGAACTGGAAGACCTCCATCGTCGACCTGCTCAAGCTGCTCGGCCTGGACAGCAGCCTGACCGCGCGCAAGCAGCTGGCCGCCGAACTGGGCTACACCGGCAGCACCGACGATTCCGCGGCCATGAACATCTGGCTGCACAAGCAGGTCATGCGCAAGCTCGCCGAGAACGGCGGCAAGCTGCCCGACGACCTCAAATGAAAGTCCCCCCCCCCCTACGCGCTGACGCGCGCCCCCCAGGGGGCGGCACCGGCGGACCGGCGAAGCCGGCTCCGCTGTGCCCTGGATCGAGTAGCACCCGTTTCATGCGGTGCGGTTGGCGCGTAGGCGCCACGGACAACTGAGGAGCGTATTGTGGGATTGCTGGATTCTTTGGTTTCGATGGCCGGCGGCGCGTCCGGCGGCGGCAACGGCCTGGTGCCCATCGTCCTGAAGCAACTGTCCAACTACCCGGGCGGGGTGGCCGGCCTCATCGCCGCCTTCCAGAAGGGCGGGCTGGGCGAGATCGTCCAGTCCTGGATAGGCACGGGCCAGAACCTGCCGGTCAGCGCCGGCCAGCTCGACGCCGTGCTCGATCCCGGCACGGTGGACGCCATCGCCCAGGAAAGCGGGCAGGAGCGCTCGTCGGTGCTGGATGCGCTGACCGGCCTGCTGCCCAAGCTGGTCGACCAGGCCACGCCGGACGGCTCGCTGCCTTCCGGCGGCTTCGACGCGGGCGCGCTGCTGGGGATGCTGGGCAAGCTGCGCGGCTGACTGCGCGGGGCTGACTGCGCGGGGCTGACTGCGCGGGGCTGACTACCGCGGCGCGGGCATGCCGCCGCCGCGCAGCGGCGCTTCCATGCGCGAGCGCACGTTGGAAGGCATGGCCGGCGGCGTATAGGCGCCGGCCGGCGTGGGCGCCGTGGCCGCTTCCGGCCCGGCGGGCGCCGGCACCGTGAAGGGGCTGGGGCCGGACTGGCCCGGCTCGCGCAGCAGCTGGTTGATGTTCTGCAGGTCCACTTCGGACAGGATGCCGGCCGTGGCGCGCAGCCGCAGGCCGGCCATCACCGTGTCGTAGCGCGCCCGCGCCAGGTCGCGCAGGGTGGCGTACAGCTGCTGCTGGGCGTTGAGCACGTCCAGGTTGATGCGCACGCCCACTTCGTAGCCGGTGCGGTTGGCGGCCACCGCCGAGCGGCTGGACTTCTCCCCCGCTTCCAGCGCGCGGATGCGCGCCAGGCCGGTGTTCACGCCGGTGAAGTAGCGCCGCGCCTGCTGGATGGCCTGGCGGCGGGCGTTCTCGTACTGGTGGCGCGCCTGCTGGGCGAGCTGCAGCGATTCGGTCACGCGCGACGAGGTGCCGCCGCCCGAATAGAGCGGGATGGACAGCTCGAGGCCGACGGCGTGCTCCACCGGCCGGCCGGAGCGGCCGTCCTCGAAGCGGTCGTCGCTGGCGCTGCCGCTGGAGGCGCGCAGGTTCAGCGTGGGGTAGTGGCCGCTCCTGGCGATGTCGATGCCGTAGTCGGCGATGCGCGTGGCCAGCTGCGCCCGCACCACGTCCAGGCCGGCCGATTCGGCCTGGTTGGACCATTCGCCCAGCTCGTTGGGCTGCGGCGCGGGCAGGGCCACGCCGTAGGGCAGCTCGGCCAGCTGGATCGGCTGCTCGCCGATCACCCGGGACAGCGCGTCGCGGGCGATTTCCAGGTCGTTCTGCGCCTGCAGCTCGTCGGCCACGATCAGGTCGTAGCGCGACTGGGCCTCGTAGGTGTCGGTGACGGTGGCGTTGCCCAGCTCGAAATTGCGCCGCGCCGAGGCGAGCTGCTCGGACACGGCGGCCTTTTCGGCTTCCAGCGCCGACAGCGTGTCCTGCGCGGCCAGCACGTCGAAATAGGCCTGCGCGGTGCGCAGCATCAGGTCCTGGTAGGCCAGCTCCAGCGTCACGTCGGCGTCGGCCACCAGCACCTTGGACTGCTCGTAGGTCTGCCAGGCGCTCCAGTCGAACACCGGCTGCGTCAGCGCCAGCTCCCAGGTGCCGCGGCTGCCCGAGTCGGCGTAGCGGCCGCCTCGGGTCGAGCGCGTCTCGTGGTAGACGCCGCCCACCGAGGCGGTGGCCGAGGGCAGCAGTTCGGCGCGCGACTGGGGCAGCTTTTCCTGGGCGGCGCGGTAGGCTGCGCGCGCGGCGGAGTAGATCGGGTCGCGCGACAGCGCCGACTGCCAGGTCTGCATCAGGTCCTGGGCGGCCAGGGCCCCGCCTGCCGTCGCGAGCAGGCCGGCTGCCAGGATCAGGCTGAGCAGTCGGCGGTGCATCGGGGCTAGAACTTGAACTGGGAGACGGTCGCTCCGCGCAAGGGCTTGATGACGGTTTCGAACAGGTTGACCGTGTCGAAGCTGGCGGCGGTGGTGCGGGTGATGCGGCAGGCCGTCATGATCGGCGCCTGGCCGACCACCACGACCATGCGCCCGCCCACGCGCAGCTGGTACTTGAGCCCGTCGGGCACCACCGGCACCGAGCCGGTGACCAGGATGGCGTCGTATTCGGTGGAGCCCCAGCCGTTGCGGCCGTCGCCGGTCTCGACCTTGACGTTGGCCACCTGGTTGATCTGCAGGTTCTGCTGGGCGTAGGCGGCCAGGCGGCTGTCGATTTCCACCGAGGTGACCTGCTGCGCCAGCTGGGCGAGCAGCGCGGCCTGGTGGCCCGAGCCGGTGCCGATTTCCAGCACGGCGTCGGTGGGCAGCAGCTGCAGCTCCTGCGCGAGGCGGGCCTCGATCTTGGGCGCCAGCATGTTCTGGCGCGTGTCCACGCCGTTGATTTCCAACGGGATTTCCAGGTCGGAGAAGGCCAGCGCGCGCAGCGCGGGCGGCGCGTACAGTTCGCGGCGCACGGCGAACAGGGCGGCGAGCACGCGTTCGTCCAGCACCCCCCAGGTGCGGATCTGCTGCTCCACCATGTTGAAGCGGGCTTTTTCGACGTCGGGAAGGGTGGATGCGTTCATGGCGGCGACTGCGGAAAGGCGGAAGACCAGGGAATCGGGCCGGATCCGGGCATCGGGTCTCGGAAACCGGCGGGCCATTGTACCGATTTGTGACCCGGCGGCGCGCGGAAAGTTGCGCAAATGCAAAGACCTAGGGCGTTTTTGTCCGCGCGGCGCAATGAGCCGCGCCGCGCGCCGGCTGCGCGGGCGCGGCGGCGCGTCAGGCGCCCCACCAGGCGTGGAAGTGGTGCACCGGCCCGTGGCCGGAGCCGACCTGCAGGCGGTCGGCGTGGCGGATGGCCTCGGTCAGGTAGGCCTTGGCGCGGCGGGCGGCCTCGGGCACGTCGGCCGCGCGCGGCAGCAGGGCGGCCAGCGCGGCCGACAGGGTGCAGCCGGTGCCGTGGGTGTTGCGCGTGTCCAGGCGCTGGCCGGGCAGCTCCAGCATGACGTCGCCGTCGTGCAGCACGTCCACGGTGTCGCCGCCGGGCAGGTGGCCGCCCTTGAGCAGCACCCAGCGCCGGCCGTCGTGGGCCATGCGGTTGCGCAGCCGCTCGGCGGCGCGGCGCATGTCCTTCAGGCTGTCGACCGGGCGTTCCTCGAGCAGCACGCCGGCCTCGGGCAGGTTGGGCGTGACGACGCTGGCCTGCGGCAGCAGGGCCTCGCGCAGCGTGCCCACGGCGTCGCGGTCGAGCAGCAGGTCGCCGCTCTTGGCCACCATGACCGGGTCCAGCACCACGTGCGGGGGACGCCAGCGGGCCATGCATTCGGCCACCGCGGCGATCACCGGGCGCTGGCCCACCATGCCGATCTTGACGGCGTCGATGCGCACGTCCTCGAACAGCACGTCGATCTGGCGCGCCACGAAATCGGCCGGCACGGCGCTGACGGCGGCCACGCCGCGGGTGTTCTGCGCGGTGAGCGCGGCGACCACGGCGCAGGCGTAGGCGCCCAGGGCGCTCATGGCCTTGACGTCGGCGACCACGCCGGCGCCGCCGGAAGGGTCGACGCCGGCAATCGTCAGGGTGTTGGGCGGCGTGCCCGCCGGGGCGCGCCCGTCCTGCCGGGCGCTCATCGGGCAGGCCGGCCGCGGGAGCGGCGCACAGGAGCCGGCCGGGCGCCGGCGCGCAAGGGCGGGAGCGCGTTCATCGGCTGGCGGCGATCAGGCCTTCGGTGGGCGAGCTGGGCGCGGCGCTGTAGGTCTTGCGCGGCATGCGGCCGGCGCGGTAGGCCTCGCGGCCGGCCTCGACGGCCTTCTTCATGGCGCCGGCCATCAGCACCGGGTCCTGGGCGCCGGCGATGGCGCTGTTCATCAGCACGCCGTCGCAGCCCAGCTCCATGGCGACGGCCGCGTCCGAGGCCGTGCCCACGCCGGCGTCGACCAGCACCGGCACGCGTGCCTGGTCGATGATCAGGCGTAGGTTCCAGGGGTTCAGGATGCCCATGCCCGAGCCGATCAGCGAGGCCAGCGGCATGACCGCGACGCAGCCGATGTCTTCCAGCATGCGCGCCTGGATGGGGTCGTCGGCGCAATAGACCATGACCTGGAAGCCTTCGGCCACCAGCGTGCGCGCCGCGGCCAGGGTTTCCGGCATGTTGGGGAAGAGGGTGTGCGGGTCGCCCAGGACTTCGAGCTTGACCAGGCTGTGGCCGTCGAGCAGCTCGCGCGCCAGGCGCAGGGTGCGCACGGCGTCCTCGGCGGTGTAGCAGCCGGCGGTGTTGGGCAGGATGGTGTAGCGCTCGGGCGGCAGGTAGTCGAGCAGGTTGGGTTCGCCGGGGTTCTGGCCCAGGTTGGTGCGGCGGATGGCCACGGTGACGATCTGCGCGCCGCTGGCCTGGATGGCGTCGCGGGTCTGTTCGAAGTCGCGGTACTTGCCGGTGCCGACGATCAGGCGCGAGGCGTACGCGCGCCCGGCGATGGTGAGCGAGTCAGGGTTGTTCATGCGCTTGGGCGGGGAAGGCGGCCGCACGGATGCGGCCGCGCGTAAGGGGAACGTCCTCCATCATAAAGCAGGCGGAGAACGCCGCTGCGCCCGTACGCCGTCGAGCAGCGCGCACAGGCGCTCGGCGGCGTCGACCAGGCGCGGACCCGGGCGGTAGAGCGCGTCGGCGTCCAGGACGTGGACGCGGCCGGCCAGGGCGGCGGGCAGGCCGGCGCGGCGCCATTCGGCCGCCGGGTCGGCGCCGGCCTCGGCGGTGGCCACGACCACGTCCGGCCGGGCCGCCAGCACGCCTTCGACGCTTACGCGCGGCGCGGCCGCGGGCAGGCCGGCGAAGACGTTGGCGCCGCCGCACAGGGCGATGGCGTCGCTGACGATGTGCTCGCCGTTCAGGGTGTACACGGGCTGCTGGCCGGCCTGCACGAAGACCCGCAGCGGCGGGCCCGGGCGGGGCGTCGCGGCCAGGGCGTCCAGGCGCCGCTGCAGCAGGGCGGCGGCGGCCTCGGCCTGGTCTTCGGTGCCGAAGAGCCTGCCGTAGGCGCGCACGGCGGCGGGGATGTCGGCCAGGCGCGCGGGGGCGCTGACGTACAGCGGTACGCCCAGCTGCCCCAGGGCCGAGGCCGCCGGATCCAGGCGGCCGGTCTTCCAGCCTATGACCAGGTCGGGGCGCTGCGCGGCGATGCGTTCCGGGTCGGGCTGCAGGCCGTCGCCGATGCGCGGCAGGGCGCGCGCGGGCGGCGGCCAGTCGCTGGCCGCCACGGTGGCGACGAGGTAGCGGCCGGCGCCCGCGGCCCAGGCCAGCTCGGTGGCGTGCGGCGCGAGCGTGACCGCGCGCCGCGCGGGCCCGGGCAGCGCGACGGTGCGGCCCTGGTCGTCGACGAGGACGATGGGAGCGGGCGCCGCGGGCCCCGCCAGCGCGCCCGCCGCCAGGGTCGCGGCGAGCGCGAGCACGGCCGCTACATGCGCCAGCTCAGGTTGACGAACACGTTCGAGCCCGCCGTCCGGTAGCCGTTGGCCAGGGTGTAGTCCTTGTCCAGTACGTTGTCCCATCTCACCTGCACGCCCAGCCCGTGGTCGAACTCGTAGGATGCCATCAGGTTCCACAGCGTATACCCGCCCAGCCGCACCGTGTTGGCCGCGTCGTCGTAGCGCTTGCCCGAGATGGCCACTTCGGTGCCGAACAGCCAGGCGCCGATGCGGTGGTCGGCGGCGATCCGGTAGATCTGTTTGGCGCGGCGCGCCAGCTGCTTGCCGGTCTCGTCGTCGTGCGGGTCCTGGAAGTCGGCGCTGGCGCGCAGGGTCGTCGCGCCCAGGCGCTGCTCGGCGGTCAGGGTGACGCCGCGCAGGATGGCGGTGTTGACGTTGTAGGGTACGTAGCCGGTCTCGGCGCCCGCCACGATCAGGTCCTTGACCCGGTTGCGGTAGACCGTCACGCCCAGCGCCGTGTCCTCGCCGGCGTAGCGCAGGCTGGCCTCGACGTTGCGCGAGCGCTCGGGGCGCAGGTCGGGGTTGCCCGAGCCGGGGTAGTACAGGTCGCTGAAGGTCGGCGCCCGGAAGCCGGTGTTGCCGGCCACGCCGGCGCGCCAGCCGGGGGCGAACTCGTAGGCGTAGGCCAGGCCGCCGGTGGTCTCGTCGCGGTAGTCCGAGATGTGGTCGTTGCGCAGGTTGGCCTGCAGGTGGTGGCGGCCCAGGCTGGCGCGGTAGATCGCGCCCACGGAGTTGGTCTGGCGCCGGTCGGTGGGGTAGTCGGTGGTGCCGGTCACGCGCTCTTCCAGCCGTTCCATGAGCAGCGACAGGTCGTGGCCCTCGGCCAGCTTCAGGTTGTTCTGCCAGGTGTAGGTGAACTTCTCGCTGCCGAACTCGCTGATGCCGTCGGGCGCCCAGGCGGCCGGCATGTTCTCGTTGCGCTGGTCGTCCTTGCTGTAGCCGACCCGCAGCACGCTCTGCCAGCGGTCGGTGATGTCGTCGGTGCTCGACAGCGCGTAGACCTGCTGGCGGGTGACGGCGCGGTCGTCGAAGTAATCGCCCGTCATGAAGTCGGGCCCGTTGTCGTACTGGGCGTTCAGGCGCGCGCTGTAGGCGGTCAGGCCGATGCGGTGGCCGGCGCGCCACCGGTAGCCCAGCGAGCCGACGAAGCTGCCCTGGTAGTAGCCGTCGCGGTCGGGCGTGTGCGAGAAGTTGGCCGGCGTGGTGGCCTCGAAGCCGTTGGCCTGCGTGTAGCCGGCCGACAGGGCGTAGTCCCAGCCCTGCGCCGCGCCCGACAGGCCGGCGCTGGCGCGCGCGGTGCCGTGCGTGCCGTAGCCGGCCGAGGCGCGCGCGCGCAGCGGGCGGTCGCCGGCTTCCGGGCGGGTGATGAGGTTGACCACGCCGCCGATGGCGTCGGCGCCGTACAGGCTGCTGGCCGAGCCGCGCAGCACTTCCACGCGCTCCAGCGTGTCGACCGGCAGGGCTTCCAGGAAGGCCAGGCCGGTGACCGGCGAATTGATGCGGATGCCGTCGATCAGCACCAGGGTCTGGTTGGCGTTGGCCCCGCGCAGGAACAGGCTGGTGTTGCCCTGCGGCCCGCCGGACACGGCGTATTCCACGCCGTGGCTGCGCGACAGGACCTCGGCCAGGCTGTCGCTGCCGGCGCGCTCCAGCGCGGCGCGGTCGGTGACGCTGATGTCGCCCAGGGCCTGCTGGCTGGCCTGCGGGGCGCGCGCCGCGGTGACGACGATGGTTTCGGCCTGCTGGACGGGGGGGAGGGCGGATGCCTGCTGGGCGCCGGCCAGGGCGGGAACGACACAGGCGAGCGTGCCGGCGCCGCGCCTGAAGGTGTGGACTTTCATCGAAAGAGCCTCGGTGGGACGCGCGACCCCGCACGTCGATCCAGGGAAGGCGCAGGCCGCGGCGGCGAGCCGCGGCGCGAGCGCCCGCGATCGAACCGGCCGGTATCGGGCTGGCGCGCCGTGCAGGCGGACGCGCTGACCGTTGCGGGGGCAGCACAGGCCGGGAGCGGGGGCGGCGCCGGGCGTCATGTGCCGGCGGCGCAGCCCCGTGGGGCTCCTTCCTGTTTCCCGTTGAACTTTCCCACGTCCGGCGCGCCGTTTCGCCATATAGGCCTGCAGGGCGCGCAAGACATCGAAAGCACCGGTTCGGGGGCGGAATGTATCACGGCGTGACGCCAGGGCGCAGCCGCTGCCCCTGCTTCAGGCGGGCCCAGCCCAGGCAAGGAAGCGGTTCGCCGGCCGGGCCTGGGCTACTGGGGCCGCCCCGCTTCGATCCATCGCCGGGCCTGTTCCATCGTCAGCCGGTAGCGGGCGCAGTTGTGGCGTTCCAGCGCGCGCAGCTCCTGGGCGAGCATGGGCAGGAAGACCTGCGCATCGTCTGCGGACAAGGCCAATGCGGCCGCCGCCTGGCTGGCCGTCCGCCCATCGCGGACCACCCGGCCGATCGCCTCGTTCAGCGCTTCGCGGAACCGCAGCCGCGTCGGATCGGGCACGCCCATCGCATCGAGCTGGACGGCGTACTTGCGGATCGAACGGCGATAGGCCTGCTCGAACAGGTCTGCCGCGAGTGCGACGTCGCAGTGCTCGTACACCCCCATCATCGCGTAGGCATAGTCCTGGGGCTCCACGTCCAGGAAGGACAGTGGCGCGCAGTTGTAGAGCATCAGCGGAATATTGGCCGACAGGCGGCTGGTGCGCTTGTTGCCGTCCTCGAACGGCTGCAGGTAGGCCAGGTTCACCCACAGGAAGAATGCCGCCTCCACCGGGTTCTTGACCTGGCGCGCCTTCTCCACGATGCGCTCGAACATCTCCTCCAGCAGCAGCGGCGCCTGCGCCGGCACATAGGTGGTGTCGCCGATGTTGACGACCTTGCGGCGGATGTTGCCGAGCCCGGCGGCATCGGTCAGCAGGTCCTGCATCAGGATGGCGTGCAGGTTGCGGATCACGGCGGCGGTCAGGCCGTAGCCGGGCACCGCATCGACCATGAATTCGATGGCGGCCTTGTGGTTGAGCAGCATCACCGCGTCCAGGTCGCTGGCGGCCGTCCCGAGCTTGAAAAGTTCTTCCGTGGCGAGCAGCGAATAGCGGTTGCCTTCCAGGCGCGAGGAAGACCAGGACAGATCGATGAGCAGGGGCCCCAGCACCTTGCGCGCGTACGTGCCGGCCGGCTGCTGGCCCCGCATGCGGCCTTCGGCGGCCAGGGCCTGCGCACGGCCTTCGGGCAGCAGGAAGCTGACGTTAGGGATGTAGCCGTCCACGAAGGCGCGCCGGTAGCCGACCGGCTCGCGCGCGGCCAACGGCCGCTGGAGCTTGGCCAGCAAGGTCGGCTCGGGTTCGGCAAAGCGCATCCCGGCGCCGGGGGGCGGGGCATCGACGGCGGCAGGCGCGTCGGCGATCCTGTACCGCGTCGCGCGGCCCTGGCCTTCGCGCCGCACCTTTCCCATCTTGAGCAGGACATCCAGCTGCCGCTTGACCGTGGACCAGCTGGTCGCGACCTGCACAGCCAGTTCGCTGGAACTCAGCCACGGCTGCCCGGTGTGTGCGTGCGCGCGCAGGCGTTCGAGAATGTCGTCGCGGACAGTCATGAATCGGCTCGATCGGAGGAAAATCAGCTCAATTTATCACATATCGGCTCATTTTGAGCTGAATTGAGCTGAAATACGTCCCGAATGAGCTGATTGAGATGATGGAGTTGCTGCCGACGCTTCTGGCGACCCCGCCGCTCAGGCGAAGAAGCGGTTGGCCGGCCGGGGCAGGCCCAGGTTCTCGCGCAGCGTGCGGCCTTCGTATTCGCGCCGGAAGATGCCGCGCCTTTGCAGCTCCGGCACCACCTGCTGCACGAAGGCGTCCAGGCCGCCGGGCAGCCAGGGGAACATGACGTTGAAGCCGTCGGCGCCCTCGCTTTCCAGCCATTCCTGCATCCGGTCGGCGATGGTGGCGGGCGAGCCCACGAAGGCCAGGCCGCCGTAGCCGCCCAGGCGCTGCGCCAGCTGGCGCACCGTCAGGCCTTCGCGGCGCGCCAGGTCGATGGCGCGCTCGCGGCTGCTCTTGCTGGCGTTGGTCTCCGGCACCTCGGGCAGCGGCTGGTCGGGGTCGAAGGCCGAGGCGTCGTGGCCCAGCGCGATGGATAGCGAGGCGATGGCGCTTTCGTAGTGGACCAGGCCGTCCAGCCGGTCGCGCAGCGCCCGCGCCTGTTCGTCGCTGTCGCCCACCACCACCAGCGCGCCGGGCAGGATCTTGAGGTGGTCGCGATTGCGCCCCAGCTTGTCCATGCGTCCCTTGACGTCGGCGTAGAAGCGCCGGCCATCCTCCAGCGTGGTCTGGGCCGTGAACACGACTTCCGCGGTTTCGGCCGCCAGCTGGCGGCCGGGCTCGGAGGCGCCGGCCTGCACGATCACCGGCCAGCCCTGCACCGGCCGGGCGATGTGCAGCGGCCCGCGCACGGAGAAATGCTCGCCGCGGTGCGCCAGCACGTGCAGGCGCTCGGTGTCGAAGAAGACGCCGCTTTCGGCGTCGCGCACGAAGGCGTCGTCGGCCCAGCTGTCCCACAGCCCGGTGACCACGTCGTAGAACTCGCGCGCCCGGGCGTAGCGGGCGGCGTGGTCGGGCTGCTCGTCGCGGCCGAAGTTGCGGGCCGCGTCGGGGTTGGAGGTAGTGACGATGTTCCAGCCCGCCCGGCCGTTGCTCAGGTGGTCCAGCGAAGCGAAGCGGCGCGCCACGTGGAAGGGTTCGTCGAAGGTGGTGGAGGCGGTGGCGACCAGGCCGATGCGCTCGGTCGCCTGGCTGAGCGCCGACAGCAGCGTGAAGGGCTCGAACGAGGTCACTGTGTGGCTGCGGCGCAGGGCTTCGGTGGGCATGTTCAGCAGCGCCAGGTGGTCGGCCATGAAGAAGGCGTCGAAGCGCGCGGCCTCCAGCGTCTGCGCCAGGCGCTTGAGATGGGCGAAATTGAAGTTGGCGTCGGGCCAGGCGCCGGGATAGCGCCAGGCGCCGGTATGTATGCTGACGGGGCGCATGAAGGCGCCGAGCTTGAGCTGGCGGCGTGTGCTCACTGGGGGGCCTTGCGTGTCGGGACGGGGGGCGCCCAGCATATACCCCCTGCCCCGGCCGGCAAAACGATGCAGGCGCTATAACGCTATAACCTGGCAAGGGGGCCCGTTTGCTACGATATCGCCTCCCCACGGCGCAGCCCCGCGCCGGCAGCGGGGCCGGCCGCCCCGCCCGCACAGAGCCAGAAGACATGCCCCTGCACTACCCCCCGTCCGCCTACACCCGCGGCGCCGACTTCGTCCGCCTGCTGGGCGAGCGCATCCTCATCCTGGACGGCGCCATGGGCACCATGATCCAGCGCTACAAGCTGGGCGAGGCGGACTTCCGCGGCGAGCGCTTCCTGGACCATGGCAAGGACCTGAAGGGCGACAACGAATTGCTGTCGCTGACGCGCCCGGACGTGATCTCGGAAATCCACCGCCAGTACCTGGAGGCGGGGGCCGACGTCATCGAGACCAATACCTTCGGCGCCACCTCGGTGGCCCAGGGCGACTACGGCCTGCCGGAGCTGGCCTACGAACTGAACGTGGCCTCGGCGCGGCTGGCGCGCGAGGCCTGTGACGCTTATTCGACCCCCGAACGGCCGCGCTTCGTGGCCGGGGCCCTGGGGCCGCAGCCCAAGACGGCGTCGATCTCGCCCGACGTCAACGACCCGGGCGCGCGCAACGTCACCTTCGACGAACTGCGCGAGTGCTACGCCGAGCAGCTGCGCGGGCTGCTGGACGGCGGCATCGACGTGGTGCTGATCGAGACCATCTTCGACACGCTCAACGCCAAGGCGGCCATCTTCGCGGTGGAGGAAGTGTTCGAGGCGCGCGGCGAGCGCCTGCCGGTGATGATCTCCGGCACCGTCACCGACGCGTCCGGCCGCATCCTGTCGGGCCAGACGGTGGAGGCCTTCTGGAATTCCGTGCGCCACGCGCGGCCCGCCACCATCGGCCTGAACTGCGCCCTGGGCGCGGCGCTGATGCGGCCCTACGTGGCGGAGCTGGCCAAGCTCTGCGACACCTACGTCTGCGTCTACCCCAACGCCGGCCTGCCCAACCCCATGAGCGAGACCGGCTTCGACGAGACGCCGGCCGATACGTCCTCGCTGCTGGAGGAGTTCGCCCAGGCCGGGCTGGTCAACATGGCCGGCGGCTGCTGCGGCACGACGCCCGAGCACATCGCCGCCATCGCCGCCAAGGTGGCCGGGCTGGCCCCCCGCACGCTGCCGGAAGTGCCGGTGCGCACGCGCCTGTCCGGCCTGGAGCCGCTCAACATCGACGAGGAGTCGCTTTTCGTCAACGTGGGCGAGCGCACCAACGTGACCGGCAGCAAGATGTTCGCGCGGCTCATCCGCGAGGAGAAGTACGACGAGGCGCTGGCCGTGGCGCGCCAGCAGGTGGAGAACGGCGCGCAGATCATCGACATCAACATGGACGAGGCCATGCTGGAGTCGGTGGCGTGCATGCGGCGCTTCCTGAACCTGATCGCCTCCGAGCCCGACATCGCCCGCGTGCCGGTGATGATAGACAGCTCCAAGTGGGAGGTGATCGAGGCCGGCCTGAAGTGCGTGCAGGGCAAGCCGGTGGTCAATTCCATTTCGATGAAGGAGGGCGAGGAGCCCTTCCGCCACCACGCGCGCCTGTGCCGGCGCTACGGCGCGGCGGTGGTGGTGATGGCCTTCGACGAGCAGGGCCAGGCCGACACGCTGGAGCGCCGCAAGCAGATCTGCGGCCGCGCCTACCGCATCCTGGTCGAGGAAGAGGGCTTCCCGCCCGAGGACATCATCTTCGATCCCAATGTGTTCGCGGTCGCCACCGGCATCGACGAGCACAATCACTACGCCGTGGATTTCATCGAGGGCGTGCGCTGGATACGGCGGAACCTGCCGCACGCGCGCATTTCCGGCGGCATCTCGAACGTCAGCTTCTCCTTCCGCGGCAACGAGCCGGTGCGCGAGGCCATCCACACGGTCTTCCTGTACTACGCCATCCGCGAAGGCCTGACCATGGGCATCGTCAACGCGGGCCAGCTGGGCGTCTACCAGGACCTGGACGCGAAGCTGCGCGACCTGGTCGAGGACGTGATACTGGACCGCGCCGAGCCGGTGGGCCGCACGGACGATTCCGACGAGCGCACGCCCACCGAGCGCCTGGTGCAGATGGCCGAGACCGTCAAGGGCTCGGGCGCGCGCAAGGAAGAGGACCTGGCCTGGCGCGCCCAGCCGGTGGCCGAGCGCCTGACGCACGCCCTGGTGCACGGCATCACCACCTTCATCGTCGAGGACACCGAGGAAATCCGCCAGCAGATCGCCGCGCGCGGCGGCCGGCCCATCGAGGTGATCGAGGGCCCGCTGATGGACGGCATGAACGTGGTGGGCGATCTCTTCGGCGCGGGCAAGATGTTCCTGCCCCAGGTGGTCAAGTCCGCCCGCGTGATGAAGCAGGCGGTGGCGCACCTGGTGCCCTTCATCGAGGAGGAAAAGCGCCGGATCGCCGCGGCCGGCGGCGACGTGCGCGCCAAGGGCAAGATCGTCATCGCCACCGTCAAGGGCGACGTGCACGACATCGGCAAGAACATCGTCACCGTCGTGCTCCAGTGCAACAACTTCGAAGTCGTCAACATGGGCGTGATGGTGCCCTGCGCCGAGATCCTGGCCAAAGCCAAGGAAGAGAACGCCGACGTCGTCGGCCTGTCCGGCCTGATCACGCCCAGCCTGGAGGAAATGGCCTACGTCGCCAGCGAGATGCAGCGCGACGAGTATTTCAAGGGCCGCCGCACGCCGCTGCTGATCGGCGGGGCCACCACCAGCCGCGTGCACACCGCGGTCAAGATCGCGCCCCACTACGAAGGCCCGGTG
>Ga0182746_1001808_pt1 | contig 17854 bp, 15 predicted proteins | sample eDN3rd30CBELigOP_FD_128881 | JGI IMG/M metagenome (GOLD analysis project Ga0182746, IMG submission 128881) | Enriched Organic Plus compost microbial communities from Emeryville, California, USA - eDNA 3rd pass 30_C BE-Lig OP (version 2) (version 2) ... | reverse complement strand
TTCGTCTCGACGCCGGTCTATCAGCGCACACGGCTGAAGGGCGGCAATGTGGTGAACGGCCCCGCGCTGATCGAGGAGCACGCCTCCACCACTGTTCTGTCGCCCGGCGACGAAATGACCGTCGACCGTTTCGGCAACCTCGACATCGCTATTGGAGGACGCCGATGAGCGGCCAGCACACCGTCGATCCCATCACCGTCGAGATCATCCGCAACGGCGTGCTCGCCGTGACGGAAGAGATGAAGACCAACCTGATGCGGACGGCCTACAACCTCATCATCTATGAGGCGCTCGACTTCACCGTCGGCCTGTTCACCGCCAAGGGCGATACCGTGTCGATCGGGCTCGGCCTGCCGATGTTCATCCGCGGCATGTCCGACACCGTGAAGGCGATGATCGCCCGCTACGACACCGAGGGCCTGCAGCCGGGCGACATCCTCGTCACCAACGACGCCTACATCACCGGTAGCCATCTCAACCACATGACCTTCGCGCTGCCGGTGTTTCATGAGGGCGAACTGGTCGCCTTCACCTGCTGCATGGCGCACTGGATCGACATCGGCGGTACCATCGGCGGCGCCACCACGGACATCTATTCCGAAGGCCTGCAGGTCCCGATCCTGAAATACCGCAAGGCCGGTGTCGTCAATCAGGACCTTGTTGATATCATCGCGCTCAACGTGCGTGTGCCCGAGCGGGCGCTGGGCGACCTGCGCGCGCAGATCACGGCGGTGACGACAGGCGAGCGTCGCTTCCTCGAACTGATGCAGCGCTACGGCCGCGACAACGTATTGGGCGCGATCGCCTCGATCATGGATCACTCGGAAGCGGTGGCGCGCGCCGGCACCTTGTCGATCCCGGATGGTGTCTATGAGGCCGAGTCCTACATGGACGACGATGGCCTCGACATCGGCAAGAAGGTGCCGATCCGCGTCAAGGTCGAGGTGCGCGGCGACCGCATGACGGTGGACCTGTCCGAGGTCAGCAAGCAGGTGCGCGGCTTCTACAATTCCGGCGTCACCACGGGTCTGGCCTGCGCCCAGGTCGCCTATAAGTGCCTCACCACGCCGACCGACTATCCGGTGAACGACGGCGCGTTCCGCACGCTGGACGTGATCATGCCGATGGGCCGCGTCATCAGCGCCGAGCGACCGGCGCCGATGCGGTGGTGGATGACGTTCCCGATGACCGTGATCGACACCATCTTCAAGGCGATGGCGAAGGCGATCCCCGATCGCGTCGCCGCGGGTCACCATGCCGATCTCTGCCTTGGCAACTTCCACGGCATCTCGCCGAAGGACGGCCGCTTCTTCTTCGGCTCCAGCGGGCCGATCGGCGGCGGCTGGGGTGCGAAGCAGACAGAAGACGGTGTCTCGGCCACGGTCTGCATCAACGATGGCGACACCCACAATGGCCCGTCCGAGCAGCTCGAGGCGAAATATCCACTGCTGGTCGAGCGCGTGACCCTGCGGCAGGACAGCGCCGGTGCGGGCCGCAACCGCGGTGGCCTCGGCAGCGAGGTGATCATCCAGGCGCTCACCCCGCTGGCGATGGACACCTATATCGAGCGTGTGCACTGCCACCCCTGGGGCCTGCACGGCGGCAAGGACGGCGCGGGCAACAGCGTCGCATTGCGGCTCGGCGGCGTCTGGAAGGATGACCTGCCGAACGGCAAGGCGCTGTCGCAGCGGCTCAAGGCCGGCGATGCGATCCGCCTGCATGCGGGCGGCGGCGGCGGCTTCGGCGATCCGAGAGAGCGGGAGGCCGAGCGCGTCGCCCACGATGTGGTGGAAGGCTATGTCTCGCCGGAAGCCGCCGAGGCCGACTACGGCGTCGTGGTCAACCCGAAGACCGGCGAAGTGGATGCTACAAAGACGGCGGCTTTGCGCGGGAAGTAACAGGGAATCGAGGTGATCCCAGCCTCGTGTCCCGGGCGCAGTGCGGACGCAGTCCTGCACTGCAGAGCCGGGACCCATTCTTGTTTTCTGTTTCGCTGAAAAGAAAGGGTGTGGGGTCTGCAGCGCATCGTTACACGCTGCACTGCGCCCGGGACACGAGGCCGAGTATGAGGAGCCTCCGACAGCGATAAGCGGGACTGGTCGTTCCACCAAATAAACGGACTACTCCGCGGCTTCCTTCACTGGCTGCGGCAGCTTCATCGTGTCCGGATCGACGGGTGCCGCGCCGGGCCAGGTGGTCGGGCTGAGATCGAACACGATGCCTTCCGGGCCGCGGAACTTGATTTCCGGATGAGCCGTCTTCGGCAGGTCCGCCAGGGTCGTGATGTTCGGTGCGCCGAGGGCCTCGATCTGTTTGGTCCAGGCGTCGAGGTCGTCCACCACCACGCCGAAGTGATGGAAGCCGACATAGTCGAGGCCGACGCCGGTCTGGTCGTTGGTGAATTTCAGGATCGCAATGTTGAGGTGGCCGTCGGTGAGCATCACGCCGGAGGGGCGCGGCGCCACGTCAGGATTGTTCGGATCGAGCCCGAAGCGGCCCAACTCGCGGAAGCCGAAGGCCTGCTTGTAGAAATCCGCGGTCCTGCCGGGGTGGTCGCTGGCAAAGGCAATGTGGCGAATCTGGGCCATGGCGTTCCTCTCGACGTTGTTCGCTGAAGTTTACAGCGGCTGATGGATGGGAGGAAGCACTCCAGTTTCGGTGTCATGCCCGCGGAGGCGGGCATCCAGTAAACGCAAGCACTGGTGATTCTCTGTGATGACACGGTGTACTGGATCACCCGCCTGCGCGGGTGATGACGCCGAGTGCGGGAATGGTGCCATGCCTTTTACAGAGGATGGTCAGCCGAAGAAGCAGGACGTGAAAAGGAACGAGCTACAGCCTGATCACCGACAACGGGGGCTCGCCGCGCATCATCCCCTCGAAGCTTGCGCCGACAAACTCGGCAAGGCGGTAGCTGCCGCCGGCGACCGCGACATGCGGGGTCAGGATCACGTTCGGCAGCGTCCACAGCGGGTGGTCCGGCGGCGGCGGCTCGGGATCGGTGACATCGAGTCCGGCGCCGGCGAGCTTGCCGCTTGTCAGGGCGTCCATCAGCGCCGTCGTATCGACCACCGGCCCGCGGGCGATATTGATGAGGAATGCGCCGGTCTTCATCTGCTCGAAGCGCGCCGCATCGAACATGCCGCGTGTTTCCCCGGTGAGCGGTGTGGCCACCGCGACGATGTCGGCCCGCGCCAGTGCCTCGGCGAGCCGCGTCACCGGCATCACCTCGTCGGCGCTGGGATGCGGTGTGGCGCTGCGCGAGAGGCCGATGACATGGGAGCCGAACGCTTTCGACAGCCGGCCGATCTCGCGGCCGATGGCGCCGAAACCGACGACAGCCACGGTCTTGCCGTCAAGGCTGGTCATGCGCCCCATCATGCCCGAGTCCCATTGCCGCTTGCCCTGCATCGCCAGCGCCTCGGGCACGCGGCGCAGCAGCGACAGCATCAGGGTGAGGGTGTGTTCGGCGACCACGGTGCCGAGGCTGTCGCCGGCCGTCGCGAGCGTGATGTGCGGCGGGATGCCGGCATTGACCAGCCGGTCATAGCCGACGGTGAGGATCTGGATCAGCCTGAGCTTTTTCGCGGTCTCGCGGACGGCGGCGGCGACCGCCGGTGTGTAATGAAACACCTGCAGCGCCAGCACCTCGGCGTCCGGCAAGGCGTCGATCACGGCTTGTTCGTTGTCGACGCTGACGAGGTCAAGCCCCTCGATCCTCCTGAGCCGCGCCGTGACGGCGGGCCGCGATGCCGGCGTGGCCCAGAGCAGAACGCGCATCAGTCTCTCTCCTTGGGAAGGCTTACCCGCGTTTGCGCAGGCGCGAAGGCGGAGCGGTTTCGGTCTCCGCGACCGCGCGGGCGTTGGCGATCAGCGTATCAAACAATGTATCGAGCGACCTGATATCAGCCTCCGAGCACGAGGCCAGCAGGGAGACCAGCCGCGCTTCGGCCGCCGGCTTGAGCTTGCGGCACATGCGGATGCCGGCCTTGTCGAGCGACAGGCTGAGTTCGCCGGGGTTGGTTTCGCTTTTGCTGTGCAGCACGAGCTTGCGCTGCACCAGCGCCTTCACCGCGCGGCTCATCTGGGTCTTGTCGATGCCGCACTCGTCCGCCATGGCGTTGAGCGACATCGGTGCGCGGGCGGCCAGCACGGTGAGCACATGCACATCGGTGATCGAGAGGCCGAACTGCCGCCGGTAGAACGCATTGCCGCTGCGCCGCCAGAAGTTGCCGGCGGCCAGCAGCTTCGATGCAATGGATTCGACCGGCGCGGCATTTGGCCGCGTAACGCGCGCGCGCTCAATCGGAATGACATCGCTTGCCTTCGCCATCGCCCTCTCACATTCCTCCCGGCAGGCTGCGTGTTTAGCAACAGCGCAGCACGCTGCAAGGAGTTTGCACCCCAGACTTCGAGTTGACAAACGCAACTGGAGCATGGAACGCTGGAACGTATCCAAGAACACGAGGCGCGCCCGCGCCCGGCCGGAGGAAGCGATGTTCTCACCTGACACCGGGACGTTCCAACCCTAGCCGCTCTCTGCGGAGCGCGTGCTTGGTCTCGCGCCTGCGCCCAGGAATTCAGCATGTCCCGACTGGCGAAGATCGATATCGGCGAAAAGCTCGTGCCCGCGCTCGGCGCGGCGGCCGCGCTTTACCTCATCGCCGTGCCGATCATCATGCTGTTCTATGCGGCGTTTCACGGCCCCTCGGACTATCTTCCGTTCGAGGCGGGATCGAAATGGACGTTGGACAACATCCGCAGCGTCTTCAGCGATCCGATCCTCTATGGCCGCATCCTCCCGGACACGCTGATCTTCGTCACCGGCACGGTGACGCTGACCACATTCCTGGCCTTCACCTTCGCCTGGCTGATCGAGCGATCGGACATCGCCGGCAGCGACGTGTGGTTCTCCCTGATCCTGTTTCCGCTGCTGGTGCCGATCCCGGTGCTGGCGATCGCCTGGATTTTCCTGCTGGGGCCGAATGCCGGCTGGATCAACCTCGCGATTCGCGCGGTCTTCGGCATGGACGGCAACGGCCCGTTGAACATCTTCAGCATGACCGGGCTGATCGTCTGCCAGTCGCTGGCCTCGACGCCGTTCGTCTTCCTGCTGATGACGGCGACCTTGCGCTCGATGAATCCGCAGATGGAAGAGGCGAGCGGCGCGTCCGGCGCGTCGCCGCTGACGACCTTCCGCAAGGTCACGCTGCCGGTGCTGCTGCCCGGCATCCTGGCGCCGGTCATCCTGGTCACGCTGATCACGCTGGAGCAGTTCGAGCTGCCGCTGATCATCGGCCTGCCGGCGCGGGTCAATGTGTTCGCCTACCGCATCTATAACGAGCTCAATCCGGCGAGCGGCCTGCCGAATTACGGCGGCGCGGCGGCGATTTCGATTCCGTTCCTGGCGCTCGGCATGCTGGCGCTCGCCTTCTACAACTGGACCATCCGCCGCGCGGACAAATTCGCCATCGTCACCGGCAAGGCCTATCGCCAGCGGCAGATCCCGCTGGGGCGCTGGAAGATCGCGGCTTATGCGCTGCTGATCGTCTATGCCGGCCTCGCCGTCATCCTTCCGGCTTTCGTGCTGATCTGGACCAGCGTGCTCGGCTACAGCTTTCCCTCGCTGGCGGCGCTGCCGAACGCGACGCTGTCGGCCTATCGCGATGTCATGGGCAACGCGACCTTCTGGCGGGCAGTGGTGAACACGCTGCTGGTCGCCTTCTTCACGGCCCTGATCGCCACCACGGTCGGCGCGCTGCTCGGCTGGATCATCGCCCGGTCGCAATGGTGGGGCCGCCGCGGCATCGACTTCATTTCGTTCATGTCGACCGGTATCCCGTCGGTGATCGTCGCACTCGCGGTGATGCTGATCTATCTGTCGGTGCCGATCGGCATCTATGGCACGATCTGGATCCTGATCATCGCGGCCTCCTACCGGATCGCGGCGACGACGCGCATCGCCCGCGCCGGGCTGCTGCAGATCCACTCCGAGCTCGAGGAGGCGTCGGCGGCGTCCGGCGGCAAGTGGCTGAACACCCAGCTGCGCATCGTCGTGCCGCTGCTGCTGCCGGCGCTGATGTCCGGCTTCATCCTGATCTTCATCGTCGGAACGCGCGAATTCACCATTCCGCTGGTGCTGCACAGTCCTGAGAACATCGTGTTGCCGGTGCTATTGTGGCAATTGTTCCAGAACGGCCAGCCGATGCCGTCGGCCGCGCTGGCGACGTTCATCATGGCGATGGTGTTCCCGATGATCTTCCTCGCGCGCCGCTACATCGCGCCCCGCACGGCGTCGGAATAAATCATGCTCAAAGTCTCAGACCTGAATAAATCATTCGCCACGCCGGAAGGGCGTAACACCGTCATCAAGGGCATCAGCTTCGAGGTGAAGGAGGGTGAATGCTATGCGCTGCTCGGGCCGAGCGGTTGCGGCAAGACCACCACCCTGCGCTGTGTCGCCGGGCTCGAAAAAGCGGATTCCGGCGTCATCACCATCGGCAAGGAGGTGGTGTCGGATCCGGCCTCCGGCATTTTCGTGCCGGTGCATCAGCGGCCGATCGGCATGGTGTTCCAGTCCTATGCGATCTGGCCGCATCTCGACGTGTTCGAGAACGTCGCCTATCCGCTGCGGGTGCAGCGGCCGCGCGTCGCCAAGGACGAGATCACCGCGCGGGTGATGGAAGTGCTCAAGCTCGTCGGCATGGACAGTCTCGCGCAGCGTCCCTCGACGCGGCTCTCCGGCGGCCAGCAGCAGCGCGTGGCGCTCGCCCGCGCCATCGTGCGCCGGCCGGCGTTGCTGCTGCTCGACGAGCCGCTGTCGAATCTCGATGCGCGCCTGCGCGACACCATGCGCAAGGAGCTGGCGGACCTGATCGCGCGGATCGGCATCACCGCGATGTTCGTCACCCATGACCAGGCCGAGGCCTTTTCGCTGGCGCATCGCATCGCGGTGATGAATCTCGGCCATATCGTCCAGGAGGGGACGCCGCGGCAGATCTACGGCCGGCCGAATTCGCCCTTCGTCGCCTTCTTCATGGGCTCCGCCAATGTGCTGGCCGGGCGCGCCTCGGCAAGCGGTCGTGAGGTCGATCTCATCGGCGACAACAGGATCGTGGTCGATGACGTGCTGGAGTCGGGCGAGGCGGTGAGTGTCGTCCTGCGGCCGGGCCAGCTTCGCCTGACGCGCGAACAGCCGCGCGATGCCAGGAATGCATTGAGCGGCCAGATCCGGCGGCTCACCTTCCAGGGCGGCTCCATCGAATGCGATGTTCATCTCGGCGGCGATCTCGCGGTGCGCCTGCCGATCCCGTCTGAGCTTGAGCTCGAGAAGGACATGCCGGTCTGGATCGTGATCGACTCGCTCGACGGTTCGGTCTTCCGCGAGAAGGACGGTTCGATCAAGGGAGGGTTGATGTGATCAAGATCAAGCACCTGCTGGCAGCGGCGTTCGCGCTGATCGCGATGCCGGCGCATGCCGCATGGCAGGATTCACCGGAGGTGAAGGCGCTGTATGAGAAGGCCAAAGGCGAGGGCAAGGTCGTCGTCTGGGGTCCGCAGCGCAACGAGGTCGACTGGATCCCGAAGGCGTTCAATTCGATGTTTCCCGGCATCGAGGTGGAATGGGTCGGCGACAACGAGACCATGACGCGCGCGATCGCCGAGGCGCGGGCCGGCCGCCATCAGGTCGATGTGTTCTGGAATTCGCTCACCGGCCTCGTCAATTTCGTCAACCGCGACCTGCTGGCGCCGATGGACTGGGCGATGTTCGATTCGCCGAAGGCGAATACGGTCCTTGATGGCAAGGCCGCGCTCGGCAGCAGCATCGTCTATACCTTCGCCTACAACCGCGACCTGGCCAAGAAGGAAGACCTGCCGACCAACTGGAGTCAGCTCACCGATCCCAAATACAAAGGGAAGATGGTGTCGAGCCTGTTCCTGCTGCCGCGCCTGATGGGCGGCCTGAGCATGGCCTGGGGCTGGGACAAGGCGGAGGCCTTCGCCCGCGATGTGGTCGCCAAGCAGGACATCATGCTGACGCGCTCGCCGCGCGACGCCATCCTCAATTCCGGCGAACGCATCTATGGCTTCGGCGAGATCGATTTCCTGATGCGCATCTGGGAGAAATCCGGCCTCAAGATCGGCTATGTGGTGCCGGAGCCTTATGTCGTCGGCCAGTTCGCATCGAGCCTGATGGCGAAGGCGCCGCATCCGAATGCGGCCAAGCTGCTGGCGGGCTATCTGGTGTCGCCGGACGGCAAGAAGGCGCGCGGCGCCGCGACCTCGGCCGAGGACTACACCGCGACCGGCACCAGCGAACTCGCCAAGCAGATCAATTCCGGCAAGGCGCAGGTCGTGGCGGACACCGTCGAGAACGTTGAGCGGCGCGAGAAGGCGATTGCCCAGATGGGACCGATCATCGCCGGGCAGAAGTAGAATTGGAGCGTTTTCCGGAAAAGTGGACACCGGTTTTCCGCAGAAAATGCGGTCAAATAAGGAATCTGGAGCGCTTTCCGATTCAATCTAATCGGGAAGCGCCCTTGACGACGCCGACCCCGAACACGGGGCGGCGATAGAAAACATCAGGGAGGTGTCATGCGAACCATAGGTCGCGTTGCGATGGCGTTCATCGCCATCGCCGTTGTTTTGATCGTCCGTCCCGCTCATGCGGCATGGTATGAGACGTCCGAGATCAAGGCGCTCTACGAAAAGGCCAAGGCCGAAGGCAAGGTCGTGGTCTGGGGTCCGCAGCGCAACGAGGTCGACTGGATTCCCCAGGCATTCAATTCGATGTTTCCCGGCATCGAGGTGGAATGGGTCGGCGACAACGAGACCCTGACCCGCGCGATCACCGAAGCGCGCGCCGGGCGCCATCAGGTCGATGTGTTCTGGAATTCGATCACCGGCCTCGTCAACTTCGTCAATCGCGATCTGGTCGCGCCGATGGACTGGGCCACCTTCGGAGCGCCGAAGGAAAACATCATCTTTGACGGCCGGGCCGCCTTCACCACCAGCATCGCCTGGGCCTTCGCCTATAACAGCGAGAGGGTGAAGAAGGAGGATCTGCCGACCCGGTGGGACCAGCTTCTCGAGCCCAAATACAAGGACCAGATCGTGACGAGCCTGTTCCTGATGCCGCGCCTGATGGGCTCGCTCAGCCTGGCCTGGGGCTGGGACAAGGCCGAGGCCTTCGCCCGCGATCTGATCGCCAAGCAGAACGTCATGCTGACCCGCTCGCCGCGCGAACCGATCGTCAATTCCGGCGAGCGGCTCTACAGCCTCGGCGAGGTCGATTTCCTGGTCCGCATCTGGCAGAAGTCGGGGCTGAAGCTGGGTTATGTCGTGCCCGAGCCGATCATCGTCGGCCAGTTCACCGCCAGCGTGATGGCGAAGGCGCCGCACCCGAATGCCGCACGTCTGCTCGCCGGCTTCATGGTCTCGTCGGAGGGGAAGGCGGCGCGCAAGGCGCTCACCTCGGCGGAAGACTACAGCATCACCGGCACCAGCGATCTCGCCAAGCGGATCAACTCCGGCAAGGCCCAGGTGGTGAACGACAATCCGGACAAGTCCGATGAGCGTGAGAAAGCGATTCAACGCATGGGGCCGATCGTGGCGGGACAGAAGTAGGTCGCCGGCGCGCCACGTCAGGCCGTCAAATAAACAGCAGGGAGATATCATGCGAAACCGACTTCGCATCGTGGCGATGGTGTTGATGGCGATCACAAGCGTGCCCGTACAGGCCGCGTGGCAGGACGCGCCCGAGGTGAAGGCGCTCTATGAGAAGGCCAAGGCGGAAGGGAAGGTTGTCGTCTGGGGCACCCAGCGCAACGAGGTGGACTGGATGCCCAAGGCTTTCAACGCCATGTTTCCCGGCATCGAGGTGCGGTGGGTTGCGGACAACGACCTCGCGACCAAGGCGATCGCCGAAGCGCGCGGCGGACGCCACGAAATCGATGTGTTCTGGAGCACGCTGACCGGCATCCTGCCGGTGGTGCAGCGTGACCTGATCGCCAGGACCGACTGGACGCCATTCGCGGTCGGCAAGGACGGGACCGGGTTCGATGGCCGCATGGCCTATACCCATAACACGGCCTATTCCTTCGCCTATAACCGCGACATCACCAACACCGCGGATCTGCCGAAGAACTGGGGCGATCTCACCGATCCGAAATACAAGGGCACGATGACGTCATCGTTGTTCCTGCTGCCGCGGCTGATCGGCGCGCTCAGCCTGCCATGGGGCAACGACAAGGCGGTGCAGTTTGCCCGCGACGTGACGACCAAACAGGACGTGCTGCTCACCCGGGCGCCGCGCGAGCCGATCGTCAATTCCGGCGAGCGTAAATACGCCATGGGCGAGATCGACTCGCTCGTCCGCATCTGGCGCGATGCGGGGCTGCACATTGATTACGTCATCCCCGAGCCTGTCGTGCTGGTGCAGGGCGGCGGCGGCGTGATGGCGAAAGCGCCGCACCCGAGCGCGGCCCGGCTGCTTGCAGGCTATCTGGCGTCTCCGGAAGGCAAGGCCGCGCGCAAGGTGGCGACCAACTCGGAGGACTACGGACCGGCGGGAACGTCCGAGACCGCGAAGCAGATCAACGCGGGCAAGCTGCAGGCCGTGCGCGACTTGCCGGAGCTGATGGATCAGCGTGAAAAGGCGATCGGCCAGATGGGCCCGATTGTCGCCGGACAGCGATAGCCACAGAAAGTCAGCATCCCCACTTTCGTTGCTGCGTCGATTGACGATGCAAGCGTGTGTGAAATACTCCCGGCGAATCCTCAATAGCGAGACTGCGGAGCCGGGAGCATGCCTCACCTGATCGTCGAATATTCCGAGAATCTCGCATCCGATCTGGATGCGCGGGCGATGATGAAACAGATCGCCGATGCGGCGATCTCGACCGGCGTCTTTCCGGTGGCGGGTCTGCGCGGGCGCTGTTTTCCGGCAAAGGACTACTGGGTGGCGGACGGGCATCCCGACAACGCGTTTCTGCATCTCACCGTGAAGGTGGGACATGGCCGCGATATCGAAACCCGCCGCCGCGCGGGCGAAACGATCTTCAAGGCGTTGTGCGATTTCTTTGCGGATATCTCGGCGCGCCGGCCACTCGCGCTGTCGATGGAGATGATCGAGTTTCATCCCGAGCTGATCTTCAGGCACGGCAACATGAGTGATCACATGGCCGCGCGCCGTCCGCACGCCGCGGAGTGATGCGGCCCGTCGCGCTCAGGACCCGTTGGCGCTGAGCGCCGACGGGACTTTGCCGCCGTCAGCGTGGTCGACATTGTACCAGCGCCCACCTTTGCGCAGGCTTGGCCGTAGGTGACTCGCAGGACTCGGAGCAGGCGGTGTCCTGCTCTCGCCCCATCCGGCCGGGCTGACAGGCAGGCCTGGCGCGGCCTTCCCACACAAAATCACAATGTGGATCAACGGCTTGCGCGTCCCATCCGGTGGTATGCCAAAGTTTGCTGTGCGCCCGATTGCCAGCAGCCTCAGAATAAGCTCTGATATATCACCGCGGTGAGGACAGAGCGAAGACTCTGCCCACCGCGAAATATCCCCCGGCGGCATCAAATGAGCGCTGGTTGGGACAAAAACGAGGGACGGAGGAAACGCCATGAGACAGACTACGCCACAACTGTGTGCGGTCGGGGCGGCGGCAATACTCGCAGCGGCTGTATTCAGCCCGACATCAGTGCATGCGGCCTGGGAGCCGACGCGGCCGGTGGAATTCATTGTACCAGCGGGAACCGGCGGCGGCGCCGATCAGATGGCCCGCACCATCCAGGGCATCATCGCCAAGCACAATCTGATGAAGCAGTCGATGGTGGTCATCAACAAGGCCGGCGGTGCCGGCGGCGAAGGCTTCCTTGATGTGAAGGCCTCGCGCGGCAATCCGAACAAGATCATCATCACGCTGTCGAACCTGTTCACCACGCCGCTGGCGACCGGCATTCCGTTCAGCTGGAAGGATCTGACGCCGGTGGCGATGCTCGCGCTCGACGAGTTCGTGCTCTGGGTGAATGCCGAGAAGCCCTACAAGTCGGTGAAGGACTATGTCGACGCGGCCAAGGCAGCGAACGGCGCCTTCAAGATGGGTGGCACCGGCTCGAAGCAGGAAGACCAGATCATCACCGAAGCGATCCAGAAGAGCGCCGGCACGAAGTTCACCTACATCCCGTTCCGCGGCGGTGGCGAAGTGGCGGTGCAGCTTGTCGGCAATCACATCGACTCGTCGGTCAACAATCCGATCGAGGCGGTCGCGCAGTGGCGCGGCAACCAGCTCCGGCCGTTGTGCGTCTTCGATGGCAAGCAGCTTGTCTATGACGAGAAGGTCGTCGGCGACCAGACCTGGGCCAGCATCCCGACCTGCAAGTCGCAAGGTCTGGACATGGAATACCTGATGCTGCGCGGCATCTTCATGCCGCCGGGCGTCACCAAGGATCAGGTCGATTATTACGTCCAGCTGTTCCAGAAGGTGCGCGAAACGCCCGAATGGAAGGACTTCATGAAGAACGGGGCTTTCAACCAGACCTTCATGTCGGGTCCCGACTTCACGAAATGGGTTGATGGCGAATCCAAGCGCCACGAAACGCTGATGAAGGACGCGGGCTTCCTGGCCCAGTGATGCCGCACGTTTCCGCTGCCGGATCGTCCGGCAGCGGTCCCCTTCGTGGAGCACATCATGTCTGACGAAACCCAGCATACCGTCGGCACGGGACCGTCTCACCGGGCGGTGGAAATCGGCGTTGCGATCTTCATCCTCGCGTTTGGATGCATTGTGATTGCCGGCAGCCTGCAGGCGGGCATCAACTGGGGCGCGGAAGGTCCGCGCGCCGGCTTCTTTCCCTTCTATGTCGGCCTCTTCATCATCGGCGCCAGCCTCATCAATCTGATGAGCGCCTTCCGTGAAACCGGCAGCAAAGTGTTTGCTGACTGGGAGCAGCTTGGACAGGTCACATCCGTCGTCGTGCCCACGGCTGTCTATGTCGCCATCATTCCCTGGACCGGCATCTATCTCGCGTCGATCCTGCTGATGGCGGTCTTCATGCGCTGGCTCGGCCGCTATGGCTGGGGCCTCGTGCTCACACTGTCGATTGCGATCCCGATTGCGACTTTTGTTGTCTTCGAACGCTGGTTCCTGGTGCCGTTGCCGAAGGGGCCGATCGAAGACTGGCTTGGCTTCTAGCGTTTGACATGAGCGCGTTTCCGGCTGCGGATCGGTTCCCCCACAGCCGGAGAGCGCTCTGATAGAAAAACCAGGGAGGAGCGGAGACGCTCCGGCAGAACAACAATGGAAGAAATCGTCAATCTCTTTCACGGCTTTGCGACGGTCATCCAGCCGTTCAACATTCTGCTGATGCTGATCGGCATCATGCTCGGCATCCTCATCGGCGTGTTGCCGGGCCTTGGTGGCGCCAACGGCATCGCGATCCTGCTGCCGCTCACCTTCTCCATGACGCCAACCTCGGCGATCATCATGCTGTCCTGCATCTACTGGGGGGCGTTGTTCGGCGGGGCGATCACCTCGATCCTGTTCAACATCCCCGGCGAACCATGGTCGGTGGCGACGACATTCGACGGCCATCCCATGGCGCAGCAGGGCAAGGCGGGCGAGGCGCTCACCGCAGCCTTCACCTCATCCTTCGTCGGTGCGCTGTTTGCCGTCATGGTCATCACGCTGGTCGCGCCGCTGGTGGCGAAGTTCGCCTTGCAGTTCGGTCCGGCGGAGAAGTTCGCGGTCTATTTCCTCGCCTTCTGCAGCTTCATCGGCATGAGCAAGGAACCACCGGCGAAGACAGTCGCGGCGATGATGATCGGCTTCGCGCTTGCCGCTGTCGGCCTCGATCAGATCACCGGCCAGCTGCGCCTCACCTTCGGCTCGGAACAACTGCTCACCGGCTTTGACTTCCTCATCGCCGTGATCGGCCTGTTCGGCATCGGTGAGATCCTGCTGACCATGGAGGAGGGGCTGCGCTTCAAGGGCAGGGCCGCCGTCATCAACACCCGCGTGGTGCTGCAGACCTGGGCCGAGCTGCCACGCTACTGGTGGACCTCGCTGCGCTCCTGCATCATCGGCTGCTGGATGGGCATCACCCCGGCCGGCGCGACGCCGGCCTCGTTCATGGCCTATGGCATCGCCAAGCGGCTGTCGCGGCGCGGGCGCAACTTCGGCAATGGCGAGATCGAAGGCGTGGTGGCGCCGGAGACCGCGGCCCATGCCGCCGGCACCTCGGCGCTGCTGCCGATGCTCTCCCTCGGCGTGCCCGGCTCGCCCACGGCAGCCGTGCTGCTCGGCGGCCTGCTGATCTGGGGGCTGCAGCCGGGGCCGATGCTGTTCGTCGAACAGAAGGAGTTCGTCTGGGGCCTGATCGCCAGCATGTATCTGGGCAACGTCGTCGGCCTGATCGTGGTGCTCACCTGCGTGCCGCTGCTCGCCGCGATTCTGCGGATCCCGTTCAGCATCATCGCGCCGGTCATCCTCGTATTCTGCGCCATCGGCGCCTATACGGTGCACAACTCGACCTTCGACGTGGTGATGATGCTGGTGTTCGGCGTGGCCGGCTATGTGCTGAAGAAGTGCAACTATCCGCTCGCGCCGCTGGTGCTGGCTCTGGTGCTGGGCGACATGGCGGAGGAGGCCTTCCGGCAGTCCCTGCTGGCGTCCCAGGGCAATTTCGGCATCTTCTGGTCCAACGGGCTGGTGGGAACGATCATGGCGCTTGGGCTGATCGCCCTGTTCTGGCCGCTGCTCCAGATCCGGCGGCCGAAGCCTGCGCTCTGATACCTTGGTGCCTGTGCCCACCGGTGCAGGCGCCAAGAATCCGTGCCGATGCCCATCGGAATGGCTGGTGTTGGGACTGGTATAATGTATTATAGGCAACAGAGGGAGTTGAACGCCCAATGAGCCCAGTTTCGTCCTCCGCCCCGGCGGACGATGCGTCCCGCATCGTCGTCGCCCCACTCGATGACACGTCCACCTTTGCCGACCGGGCCTATTCAGCGCTGAAAGATGTGATCCTGTCCCTGGACATTTACGCACATCCGCATGACGTCCGGCTGGACGAGCGGCAGCTCGCCCAGGACCTCGGCATCAGCCGCACGCCGGTGCGCGAAGCGATGGTGCAGCTCGAACGCGAGGGCTTCGTCCGCGCCGTGCCGCGCCGCGGCATCTATGTGGTGCGCAAGACCCGGCAGGAGGTGATCGAGATGATCACAGCCTGGGCGGCGCTGGAAAGCATGGCCGCGCGGCTGATCACCGAGCGGGCGAGCGACGAGGAGATCGCGGCGCTGCGGCGGATGTTTGCGACCTTCGAGGATGGCACGGTGCGCGCCAAGCTCGACGAATATTCCGAGGTGAATATCGAATTCCACCAGACCATCATCCGCATGAGCGGCAACACCGTGCTGATCGATCTGGCGGAGAATCTGTTCACCCATATGCGGATGATCCGCCGCAAGACCATCGGCGAGCAGGACCGCGTGATCCGGTCGATCCACGACCACATGCACATCATCGAGGCGCTGGAAGCGCGGGACCCGGAACAGGCCGGGACGCTGGTGCGCGAGCATGCGCTCGGGCTTGCCGACCACGTGCGGCGCTATGCCGACTATCTCGAATAACAACAGAGTTTCAGCGAGGCTTTCTCTCCATGACGGATGCTGCAGTGAAAACAAAGCCGGACGCGGCGGACGCCGAGCGGGAGCTGACCGACGGCTTCCATCTCGTCATCGATGCGCTCAAGCTTAACGGCATCGACACGATCTACGGCGTGCCCGGCATCCCGATCACGGATCTCGGCCGGATGTGCCAGGCCGCGGGCATCCGCGTGCTGTCGTTCCGCCACGAGCAGAATGCCGGCTATGCGGCGTCGATCGCCGGCTTCCTGACCAGGAAGCCGGGCGTCTGCCTCACCGTGTCGGCGCCGGGCTTCCTCAACGGCCTGACCGCGCTCGCCCACGCCACCACCAACTGCTTCCCGATGATCCTGATCTCCGGCTCGTCCGAGCGCGAGATCGTCGACCTGCAGCAGGGCGACTACGAGGAAATGGACCAGCTCGCGGTCGCAAAGCCGCTCTGCAAGGCGGCGTTCCGCGTGCTGCATGCGCAGGATATCGGCATCGGCTTCGCCCGCGCGATCCGCGCCGCGGTGTCCGGCCGTCCCGGCGGCGTCTATCTCGACCTGCCGGCGAAGCTGTTCGGCCAGGTGATCGATGCGGAGGCCGGGCGCAAGTCGCTGGTCAAGGTGATCGACGCCGCGCCGGCGCAGATCCCGGCGCCTGATGCGATCAAGCGTGCGCTCGATGTGCTCAAGTCCGCGAAGAAGCCGCTGATCATCCTCGGCAAGGGCGCCGCCTATGCCCAGGCTGACGATGCGATCCGGGCGCTGGTGGAAAAGAGCGGCATGCCGTTCCTGCCGATGAGCATGGCCAAGGGCCTGCTGCCCGACACGCATCCGCAATGCGCGGGCGCGGCGCGCTCGACCGTGCTCAAGGATTCCGATGTCGTGATGCTGATCGGCGCCCGTCTCAACTGGCTGCTTTCGCACGGCAAGGGCAAGGCCTGGGGCGAGGCGCCGAAGAAGTTCATTCAGATCGACATCGAACCGAGGGAGATGGATTCGAATGTCGAGATCGCCGCGCCGGTGGTCGGCGACATCGGTTCATGCGTCGCGGCGCTGCTGGCCGGCATGGGCGCCGGCTGGCCCGCGCCTCCGGCCGACTGGATCGCCACCGTCACCAGGAAGCGCGATGAGAACGTCGCCAAGATGGCGCCGCGGCTGATGAACAACAACGTGCCGATGGATTACCACGGCGCGCTTGGCGTGCTGCGCACCATCATCAAGGAGCGGCCGGACGCGATCCTGGTCAACGAAGGCGCCAACGCCCTCGACCTGACGCGCGGCATCATCGACATGTACCAGCCGCGCAAGCGCATTGACGTCGGCACCTGGGGCATCATGGGTATCGGCATGGGCTATGCCATCGCCGCGGCGGTCGAGACCGGCAAGCCGGTGCTCGCCATCGAGGGCGACTCGGCGTTCGGCTTCTCCGGCATGGAGGTCGAAACCATCTGCCGCTACAAGCTGCCGGTCTGCGTCGTCATCCTCAACAATGACGGCATCTATCGCGGCACCGATGTCAATGCTGCGGGGGCTGACCCGGCGACGACCGTGTTCGTCAAGGGCGCGCGCTACGATAAGATCATCGAGGCGTTTGGCGGCGTCGGCATCAACGCAACCACGCCCGACGAATTGAAGCGCGCCGTGAACGAGGCGATGGACAGCGGCAAGCCCACCCTGATCAACGCGGTGATCGACCCGGGGGCTGGCAGCGAGAGCGGCCGCATCGGCAACCTCAACCCACAAAGCGCGTTGCGCAAGAAATAACGGAGCGTCGTAAAGCGTCCAACCCGCGCCGGTATCAACAACCAGACCAAGTGATAGATACGCGCTGGCGTATCGCAGGACCTGTGAATCGAGAGACCTTCCATGGCCAAGAGCACGAAGAAAAAGTCGAAAGTCACCATCATCCCGCCCGCGGCGACACGGGCGACCGGCAAGGCAAAAGGCAAGGGCAGGACGGCGAGTGGCAGCACTGCGGTCGCCAAGCCCCGCGGGGCGGCGAAGAAGAAACTCGCCGGCGCAAAGCGCGCCGCCAAGACGACCGCGAAGCGCGCGGAACGCGCTGTCCGCCGTGCGGTCAAGGCGGTGAAACAGGCGAAGCGGGCACAGGCGCGTGAAAAGAAGTTGGCGCAGCAGACGAAGCCGCAGCGCCGGCGTCAGCGGCTCGCGGCCAGCACGGCGGGCGTCGCGGCGGCGGTCCGCAATCTCGACCCGGCGATGGGCTTCA
>Ga0182746_1001801_pt1 | contig 17913 bp, 20 predicted proteins | sample eDN3rd30CBELigOP_FD_128881 | JGI IMG/M metagenome (GOLD analysis project Ga0182746, IMG submission 128881) | Enriched Organic Plus compost microbial communities from Emeryville, California, USA - eDNA 3rd pass 30_C BE-Lig OP (version 2) (version 2) ... | reverse complement strand
TCGGCGGCGGCCTTGATCTTGGCCAGCGACGCATTCATCCCGTCGACGAGTTCGTCCTCGAAGCTGGGTACGCCGCCGAACAACGCGCCGACCAAGGCGTTGGACACCGCGGTGGTGCCGTTCTCGGCATGACGGGATTCGGTCACGCGAGTGCCGGTGGCGGTCGGCTCCAGTTCGTAGCTCCACACGGTGTTGTTGCCCTCCACCAGGAAGGCCAGCTTCTTGTTGTCGACGACCTCGGTGAGGCGTGACGTGGTGGGCCAGAACACGAACTTGCGGCGGTTGAGATTGAACGTGCGGGTGCCCGGACGCAGCGGGCCGAGCGGCTTCATCAGCCGGCACTGGGGGCTCCACTGTGGCATGCGGCTCAGGTCGGAGATCAACCCCCACACCTTGTCGACGGGTGCATCGATGTCGATGCTGGCTTGCAGTAGTGGTGCGGCCATGGTGCCTCCTCAGGTCAATCCGCTTTGCGCACCGCGAGATCCGCGGCGCGCGGCACGGCGCTGGATCAGAAAGATAGTCGTGCCGAGTACGCCGATCGCCAGCCCGGCGAGTGCGAACGGGCGCCAGTGTTGCAGACCGCCGACGGTGAAGGTCAGCACGGTGGCGATCAGCCAGCCCGTGGCGATCACCAGAATCACCGGCCACGGTTCCAGCAGAGCGGCAGGCAGGGGCGGCGGCTGGGGCGCCGGCGCGTCGTCGGGATCCTCGGTCATCGGTGACCAACGTATCCGATGCGGTCCGTATTCATTGGTCTTGGTTTTAGCCCTTTACTCTCGGCGCCTCAGTACTATTTCCGATGTGAACGATCCGGAGGCGCGGCTGGCGAATGATTTGGCACTGGCAGTTGTCCGTCTCGCGCGTCAATTACGTACTCGGCGTGCGGAATCCCCGGTTTCGTTGACGCAGTTCTCAGCGCTGGCCACCTTGGCCAAGGAAGGCGCGATGACACCGGGCGCCCTGGCGTTGCGCGAGCGGGTGCGGCCGCCGTCGATGACGCGGGTGATCGCCTCGCTGGCCGAGCAAGGACTGGTGGCCCGCGCCGCCCATCCGCTGGACGGACGCCAGATCGTGGTCTCTGCTTCGCCGGCCGGGATGAGCCTGGTCGAGGCGGAGCGCCGCGCCAGCCAGGAGTGGCTCAAGACGCAGCTGTCCCGGCTGGATCCCGATGAACGCCGGACTCTGGTCACCGCAGCCGATCTGATGTCGGCCATGGTTCTCGAAGGCGTGTGAGTCTGCTGCACGTTATCGACATCGACGATCCGGCGGATGCCCGGCTGGACGACTTTCGTGACCTCAACAGCGTGGACCGCCGTCCCGATCTGCCCAGCGGCAAGGGCCTGGTGATCGCCGAAGGCGTGCTGGTGGCCCAGCGGATGCTGGCCTCGCGGTTCATCCCCCGTGCGCTACTGGGCACCGACCGGCGGCTGACCGAATTGGCGGCCGACCTCGACGGTGTGGACGTGCCGTTCTATCGGACCAACGCCGACGTGATGGCCGCCGCGGTCGGCTTTCATCTGAACCGCGGGGTGCTCGCCTCGGCTTCGCGAGCGCCGGAGTTGTCGGTGGCGGAGGTGATCTCCGAGGCGCGCACCGTGGCGGTGCTCGAAGGGGTCAACGACCACGAGAACCTCGGCTCCATCTTCCGCAACGCCGCCGGATTGGCGGTCGACGCGGTGGTGTTCGGCGCGGGCTGTGCGGATCCGTTGTATCGGCGGGCCGTGCGGGTGTCGATGGGGCACGCCCTGCTGGTTCCGTTCGCCCGGGCAGCCTCGTGGCCGGATGAATTGGAGCTGCTGCGGGACAAAGGCTTTCGACTCCTGGCCATGACACCCGATCCGGCCGCTGCGACGCTCTCCGAGGCGATGACGCAGCTCGACGGCGACCGCGTGGCGATCCTGGTCGGCGCGGAGGGGCCCGGGCTGACCGAGCGGACGATGCGCGCCAGCGACGTGCGTGTACGTATCCCGATGTCACGCGGCACAGATTCGCTCAACGTCGCCACCGCCGCGGCGCTCGCGTTCTACGAGCGCGCCCGACTCGGGCACTGAGATCGCGTTAGATTGACACCGTGACCGACGATTCCACGCCGTGGGGGACCGGCCTGACGGTGGCCGGTTTCGTGGCCGTCGTGCTGGGCGCGGCCATCGTGGTGCTCGGCATCGGGCTGCTGCGGGTGCACCCGCTGTTGGCGGTCGGGCTGAACATGGTGGCCGTCGGCGGATTGGCTCCCACGGTATGGGGCTGGCGGCGTCGTCCGGTATGGCGCTGGTTCGTGCTGGGGTCCGGTGTCGGCGTGGCGTGCGGGTGGCTGACACTGTTGGCGATCGGACTGACGCAGGGCTGACCGCGCCCGCTCAGGCCGCCAGTTCCGCCGCGGTGTAGTTGGCGTCGAGCAACCCGGCGACGGCCTCGTCGCGGCGGAAGGGCCTGCCGTGGACAGCGAACATCCTTTCGGCCGTGGTGGTTTCGGGCTTCCAGCCGGTACCGGCCAGATAGTCCGCGACGGCGTGCCGGTCGCCGGAGAAGATCAGGTCCGAAAGGTCATCGAGCTCCAGGCCCTGCTCGCGTTGGTGGTCGGTGAGGGTACGTATCCGGTTCTCTGCCAGCTCGGAGTGCTCGGCCATCCAGTCGGTGGCGACGCGGCTGCCCGGAGCGCTGAGCTCGGTGATGTTGTCGAACAACCGGTCCTGGGCATCTGGAGGCAGATACCCGAGCAGTCCCTCGGCGATCCACGCGGTGGGGGTCTGCGGGTCGAACCCGTGGGCGCGCAAGGCTGCCGGCCAGTCCTGACGCAGGTCGATGCCGATGGCGTGCAATTGTGCGGCCGGGGCGGCGCCCAGTTCGGCGAGTGCACGGCCCTTGAACTCGATGACGGCCGGCTGGTCGAGTTCGAAAACCGTCATCCCGGCCGGCCAAGGCAGCCGGTAGGCGCGGGCATCGAGTCCGGAGGCCAGGATGACGGCCTGGCGGATGCCCGCGTCGGCGGCGGCCAGGAAGAAGTCGTCGAAGTAACGGGTGCGGATGGCCATGCCGTCGGCGATCACGTGCGGATCGAGTGGCTCGGCGGCACCCTCGGCGACCAGGTCGCCCTGGGCCAGGCGGACGTAGTAGTCCACGCCGACGGCGTCGACCAGGGGTCGCGCGTACGGGTCGGAGATCAGGGGATCGGCGGCGGTCGAGGCCAGCGCGCGTGAAGCCGCTACGCCGGTGGCGGTGGCCCCGACGCCGGTGGCCAGATCCCAGGTGTCGTTGTCGGTGCGTGGCATCGGCCCTCCAGATGTATAGCCAAGCTAGTTATTAGCCACTATAACTAAACTGCGGAAGTGCTGAAGGGTTGCGTGCGCCACATCGTCAGCGCTGAAGATTGCCGTCGCCAGGTAGCTGCGGTCCTCAGCGTAGGTAGTTGTCCACAGGTGCGCGGAACGACTCTGGCCGTGTCGGCGCTGGTGGGCGAGCATCGATGGCGTGGACATCGACGACGTGCTTCGCCTGCAGTCGGGGGTGATTGCGCGTCGGCAAGCCCTGGAAGCGGGGTTGCAGTCGCACGACATTCGAAGGTTGCTGCGGCGCAATGAGTGGGCGCGGGTCCACGACGGCGTATACGTCGATCACACGGGACCGTTGACCTGGCTGCAACGAGCCTGGGCCGCAGTGCTTTACGCGGCTCCGGCGGCGTTGTGCCTTGAATCGGCGTTGACCGGCGAGGGTGCGGTCATCCATGTCGCAGTCTCCCGCGACCGGGGCGTGCTGGCCGAACCGCCCGGAGTGCGCATCCACCATCTGACGCACCTACAGGAGTGGGCGCTCTGGCACGTCGGTCCGCCTCGGCTGCGTGTCGAAGAAGCCGCCCTCGACGTCGCATGCCAGGCCATCTCGGAGTTCGATGCGATTGCGGTGCTGGCCGACGCTTGCCAGTCGCGACGCACTACCGCGCCACGTCTGCTGCAGGCCCTCGACGCTCGCCAGCGGGTACGCAGACGACGTTGGCTGCGGGCGGTGTTGGTTGACCTTGCCGAGGGCACCTGCTCAGTTCTCGAGCATGGGTACCTCAATCGTGTGGAACGGGCGCACGGGTTGCCCCGGGCCGCTCGTCAGATGCGGTCGACCTCGTCGGAGGGTGTGACGTACCGCGACGCTGAGTACGCTCAACGACTCGTGGTCGAACTCGATGGCCTCCTGTTCCACAACACGGCATCGGCGCGAAACAGGGATGCGGAGCGTGATCTGGACGCTGCGGTCGACGGCCGCACGACCGTGCGACTGTCCTACCGTCAGGTTTTTGACCGACCGTGCCGGACCGCCGCGAAGATCGCGCGGGTGATGCGGCGACACGGGATCAGTGTGAATGGCCGCGTGTGCGGTCCGGATTGCGAGTTCACCCGCGCTGAGTTGGCCGCCTGACGTCGGCAGTGGCAACGCTGAAGATTGCGGTCACCTGATGACCGCAATCTTCCGCACAGGCTGCTCGAAGATCGATCAGGGCTGGGTGCCCGAGGAGCGCACGCCCAACAGCACGTCCTCCCAGGCCGGAACCGTCGCGCGGGCCTTGCGGCTGCGCTTGGGTGCCGGGGGAGCCGGCGCCGGTGCGGGTGCGGGCTCGGCGGGGCGGCTGAACTGCTCGTGTGCTGCGGCCGGCACGTCGTGGGCCTCCTGGGCCTCGTCGGCCTCATGGTGATCGAACAGGTGGGGCACGGCGGCGACCGGGCGCAGCGGCCGGGCGAAATCGGGGTTGATCAGCTGGCGGGCCGCATCGTCAGACGCGGAGACGGTGCCGCCGTGGGCGCCCGGGCTGTAGCGGAAGTGTGCGACGTTGTCCGACCGGCCGGCTTTCCATGCCAGCTGAACGGTCCAGCGGCTGTCCTCGTTGCGCCAGGCGTCCCAGGCGATCGAATCAGGGTCCAGGCCGCGGGCCACGATGGCTTGCGTGACGGTTTCCAGCAGCGTCAGCACCGAGGGGCCGTCGGCGAGAACCGGATGCGCCGCGGTGGCCAGCTCGGCCGCTCGCGCGCGCTCCAGCAGCACCGGATGGGCGAATCTCTCGACCCGTTCGACAGGCACCCCGGCTGCGGCGGCCAACTGCTCAACCGATGCCCCGGCGCGGATCTTGGCCTGAATCTCCTTGGGTCGCAGCACGTTCTGCACCTCTGCATCGATTTCGGTCTGATTCGAGGCGACCTTGTCACCGCGCATGGCGGCACGCAGCCGGTCATCGACACGCAAGCTGAACATGTCTTTGGCGGAGTCGTCGGATTCACAGATGATGCGTCTGCCGTCTACGTTCAAACCAACGACTCTGAGTTCTCGCATACCGACCAAACCTCCTGCGCGAACCCTACTGCGTTATCCGCCCGTTACCGGGCTGACACGCTGGCGGGCGAGCGCCCGGGATGAAGGTTTGCTCACAAATTTTCGACGACCCAGTCGACGCAGCTGGTCAGCGCGCTCACGTCGTCGGGCTCGACGGCCGGGAACATGCCGATCCGCAACTGGTTACGGCCGAGCTTGCGGTAAGGCTCGGTGTCCACGATCCCGTTGGCGCGCAGCACCTTGGCGACCGCGGCGGCATCCACCGCATCGCTGAAGTCGATGGTGCCGACGACCTGCGAGCGCAGCGCCGGGTCGGTGACGAACGGGGTGGCGAAGCTCGACGCCTCGGCCCACGCGTACAGGCGCTCGGAAGAGTCCGCCGTCCGCTTCACCGCCCAGTCGAGGCCGCCGTTGCCGTTGAGCCAGTCGAGCTGCTCGGCGAGCAGGATCAGCGTGGCGATGGCCGGGGTGTTGTAGGTCTGGTTCTTGAGGCTGTTCTCCACCGCGATGGGCAGCGACAGGAAGTCGGGAACCCAGCGGCCCGAGCCGGCGATCGCCTCGATGCGGGCCAGCGCCGCGGGGCTGACGATGGCCAGCCACAGGCCGCCGTCGCCGGCGAAATTCTTCTGCGGCGCAAAGTAGTACGCGTCGGTGTCGGCGATGTCGACGGGCAGGCCGCCGGCGGCCGAGGTGGCGTCGATCAGCACCAGCGCATCGCCGTCGGGGCGCTGCACCGGCACCGACACGCCGGTGGAGGTCTCGTTGTGGGCCCAGGCCACGACATCGACCGACGGGTCCGACTGCGGCTGCGGCGCGGTGCCCGGGTCCGTCTTGATGATGATCGGATCGCCGATGAAGGGGTTCTTGGCGACGCACGAGGCGAACTTCGAGCTGAACTCGCCATAGGTCAGGTGCAGCGATTTCTTGTCGATCAAGCCGAAGGCCGCGGCGTCCCAGAATGCGGTCGAACCGCCGTTGCCCAGGATCACCTCGTAGCCGTCGGGAACCGAGAACAGCTCACGCAACCCGTCGCGGACGCGGCCCACCAGATTCTTGATCGGTGCCTGTCGATGGGAGGTGCCGAACAGATCCCCGGCAGCGGCCAGCGCGGTCAGTTGCTCGGGGCGGACCTTGGAAGGTCCACATCCGAATCGGCCGTCGCGGGGCTTGATATCGGCGGGGATGATCAGTTCAGCCATACCGACCAGCCTAAAGTCGGCCGCTACCGCGTCAAAATTCGGGCACCGCCGGTGGTGACGGCCACAGTGTGCTCGCTGTGTGCTGCGCGGGCTCCGGTGGCGGTGCGGAGTGTCCAGCCGTCGGGGTCGTGGATGTAGCCGGTCGTGCCGTCGGCGATCAGCATCGGTTCGATCGCGATCACCAGGCCTGGCTGCAATCTCATGCCTTCCCCGGGCTGTCCGACATTGGGAACGTGGGGTGGCTCGTGCATGGTGCGCCCGATGCCGTGTCCGCCGTGGTTGGCCAACAGCCCGTAGCCGGCCTCGCGGGCCACCGTGGCGATGGCGTGTCCGATGTCACCGAGCGTGTTGCCGGGCCGGACGGCGGAGATTCCGGCGGCCAGGGCCGCGTCCGTCGCCTCGATCAACGCGGTGTCGGCCGCGCTCGCGGTGCCCACGACGAAGCTGCGGGCGGCATCGCCGCACCAGCCGTTCAGGATTGCCCCGAAGTCCACCGAGACCAGGTCGCCGTCGGCCAGAACGGTGTCATCGGGGATGCCGTGCACCACCGCGTCGTTGACACTCACGCACAGCACCGCCGGAAACGGGTTCGATGCCCAGCGCGGGTGGTAGTCGAGAAATGGAGAGGTGGCGCTGCGGGAAGCCAGGATTTCGGCTGCGATCCGGTCCAAGTCGGCGGTGGACCGGCCCGGAGCCGCCTGGTCGGCAAGCGCGCGCAGTGTGTCGCCCACCACAGCGCCGGCTGCGGCCATCGCCTCTACCTGGTCTTCGGTTTTCAAATCGACCACGTGAGGGAACCTACCGGCAAACAATTCAAAACAGGCATGGACATTTACTCGATACCTGCGGTACCGTTTGTACAACAGGTGGGTAGATGTAAACCTCAGACGAGTATAGAGAGGTCTGCAACATGGCTCGGACCAAGATGGTCAGGCGCTGGCGCAAGAACATGGACGTCAGCGACGACACGCAGTACGTCGAAATGCTCTCCACGCTGTCCGAGGGGTCGGTGCGGCGCAATTTCAACCCCTACAAGGACATCGAGTGGGATTCGCCGGAATTTGCCGTCATCCCCAACGACCCGCGCTGGATCCTGCCCGCGACCGACCCGATGGGCGGCCACCCGTGGTACCAGGCACAGCCGGTCGAGCGGCAGATCGAGATCGGCATGTGGCGTCAGGCCAACGTCGCCAAGGTCGGCCTGCACTTCGAGAACATCCTGATCCGCGGTCTGATGGAGTACTCCTTCTGGGTGCCCAACGGATCGCCGGAATACCGGTACTGCCTGCACGAATCGGTTGAAGAGTGCAACCACACCCTGATGTTCCAGGAGATGGTGAACCGCATCGGGATGGATGTGCCGGGCATGCCCCGACTGCTCAAGTGGCTGCAGCCGCTCATCCCGCTGGCCGCAGGCCCGCTTCCCATCCCGTTCTTCTTCGGTGTGCTCGCCGGCGAGGAGCCCATCGACCACACGCAGAAGAACGTGTTGCGCGAGGGCAAGGCCCTGCACCCGATCATGGAACGGGTAATGGCCATCCACGTCGCCGAGGAGGCGCGGCACATCTCGTTCGCGCACCAGTACCTGCACAAGCGGGTGCCGAACCTGCGCCGCCGACAGCGCTGGATCCTGTCGCTGTTCGTGCCGTTGACCATGCGCATCCTGTGTTCGGCGATCATCGTGCCGCCGCGTGCGTTCTGGAAGGAATTCGACATCCCGCGTTCGGTGCGCAAGGAGCTTTTCTTCGGTTCGCCCGAGTCGCGCAAGATGCTGCGGGACATGTTCGGCGACGTTCGGATGCTGTGCCACGACACCGGCCTGATGAACCCGATCGCCAAGCTGATGTGGCGCATCTGCAAGATCGACGGCCCGCCGAGCCGCTACCGTAGCGAGCCTCAGCGTGAGCACCTGGTCTCGGTCGCCTGAAGCTCACCCCGGAAAGTCGCAAGGTCTGCAGAGGTTCTAGATGCCCCATGTGATCACCCAGTCGTGTTGTAGCGACGGGTCCTGCGTCTACGCGTGCCCGGTGAACTGTATTCATCCCTCACCGGATGAGCCGGGTTTCGCGACGGCCGAGATGCTCTACATCGACCCCGAGGCCTGTGTGGACTGCGGCGCGTGCGTGAGCGCGTGCCCGGTCGGCGCCATCGCGGCCGATACCCGGCTGACGGAGAAACAACTACCGTTCATCGAGCTGAACGCGGCCTTCTACCCGAAGCGGGAAGGCAAGCTGCCGCCGACCTCGAAGCTGGCCCCGGTGATCGCGGCGCCCAACGTGACGGCACGGCCCGGTGGGCCGTTGACGGTCGCCATCGTGGGGTCGGGTCCGGCCGCCATGTACGCGGCCGACGAGCTGCTGACCCAGCGCGGCGTGCGGGTGAACGTCTTCGAGAAGCTGCCGACGCCCTACGGACTGGTGCGCGCCGGCGTGGCGCCGGACCACCAGAGCACCAAGCGGGTGACGCGGCTGTTCGACGTCATCGGCAAGCAGCCGGGGTTCAAGTTCTTCCTCAACGTCGAGGTCGGCAAGCACCTGTCGCACGCGGACCTGCTGGAGCACCATCACGCCGTGTTGTATGCCGTCGGCGCGCCCAACGACCGCCGGCTCGACATCGACGGCATGGATCTGCCCGGCACCGGGACCGCCACCGAGATGGTGGCCTGGATCAACGGGCACCCCGAGTTCACCGATCTGCCGGTGGACCTGAGCCACGAGCGGGTGGTCATCGTCGGCAACGGCAACGTCGCATTCGACGTCGCCCGAGTGCTCACCACTGATCCGGATGTGTTGGCCCGCACCGACATTTCCGATCATTCCTTGGCGGTCCTGCGGAACTCGAAGGTCACCGAGGTGGTCATCGCGGCCCGCCGCGGCCCCGCCGAGTCGGCCTTCACGCTGCCCGAGCTGATCGGCTTGACCGCGACCTGTGATGTGGTGCTCGATGAGGCCGACCATCAGTTGGTGGTCGCAGACCTGGCCCGCGAGACCGATCCGTTGACCCGCAACAAGCTGGAGATCCTGGCGAAGCTGGGCAATACGTCCGCGCCGTTGACTCGCCCGCGGATCCGGCTGGCCTACCGCCTCACCCCGCAGCGGGTGCTGGGGGAGGACCGGGTGACCGGCATCGAATTCGGCGTCACGGGAACCGATCAGGTGCGTTCGCTGGACGCCGGCCTGGTGCTGACGTCGATCGGCTACCGCGGCAAGGCAATTGCCGATCTGCCGTTCGATGACGATGCCGCCGTGGTGCCCAATGATGCCGGACGCGTGCGCGGGACGTCAGGCGCCTACGTCGCCGGCTGGATCAAGCGCGGACCCACCGGCTTCATCGGCACCAACAAGTCGTGCGCGGCGCAGACCGTGCACCAACTGGTCGACGATTACAACGCCGGCCTGCTGACCGATCCGGTGCACAAGGCGTCCGCTCTGGAGAAGCAGGTGCGTACGCGCCAGCCCGCCATGGTCGACGCCGCCGGGTGGCAGGCGATCGACGCCGCCGAGATCGCTCGTGGTGGCGAGGACCGGCCGCGCGACAAGTTCACATCGGTGGCCGAGATGGTGGCTGTTGCCGCGACAGCGCCGAAACCCACTGTGCGCCAGCGTCTCACCGCGAGTCTGCAGGCCCACTGAGTTGCCGGGGCCCGGATCGGGTCTACTCGAAGCCGGGCCCGTGCAACGGTTCCCCGAAGCGCATCGAAAGATCCAGCAGCGGATCGACGGTCCGCACTGCCAGATCCAACCGCTCCGACAGGGAACCTGTCAGCAACACCCAGGAATGCCCGGCGGTCGTCAGCGCATCGGCGAACCAGCCGGTCATCGCCGCCCGCATCTCCAGGTCGCCCTCCCGCATGCCGTCGTCGTGCCACGGCACGTCCGTGTGGTCGGTGAGCAGATATACCGCGCGCTGGGGCACCCGAGTCCACGGTTGACCGCTGCGCGCCGCCACCCCGAGATAGCGCCGCTCCCACACCGCAGTGGCGAACGCATCGGTGTCACATATCAGGATCGGTGAGCCGTCACGGGCCGCGATCTCTTCGCGGCGGCTCTGTTCGGTCCCGATGGCATCGAAATCAGCATGCTGCCAAACCAATTCGTCGATCTCACGTCCAGGTTGGCGTTCCCAGAGCACCGACGTGTACTCGCGGCCGTATTCCTCGACGTTGCGGGTGGTGGCCCAGATGCCGCCGCGTGCCGCGTAGTGCCGTTGTAGCTGTGCCGCCACCGTCGTGGTCCCGGTCGACTCCGCGCCCACCACCACCACCCGGGTGGTCAGCCCGGCCCGCGTGGCAGGGGCCAATTCGAGCCACCGGTCGGCCAGATCGCGGCGGACGGCCGACGCGCTGACCGGACTCCGGGTGATCCGCACACTCTCCGCGTCGAACCAGCGCGCCAGTTCGTCACCGTAATCGTCACCGCAGAACACCGCGTCGACGGCGGCGGGGCAACCTGCCGCCCGCAGCCCGGCGCGCATGGCGGCCACCTGCGCCGCCCACACTCGTTCGTCGGTGATGTCCAGCGGTGCATCGCAAGGGATTCCGGCGACAGTCACGTTGGACTGTGCCGCGTGCGTAGCGCGCAGCCACGCCACCCGATCGGCCAGCGGTACGGTTTCGGGGGCCGCCGCCATCACCAGCACACTGACCCGGTCGCACCGGTCCGCGGCGACGGTGACCGCGGCGTGGTGTCCCCGATGGGGCGGATAGAACTTGCCGATGAACAGCCCGTGACCGAACTCGCTCATGGCACCCGGACCTTTCGCCAGGACTGCAGGCCCGACACGCACAGCACCAGGAACACCGCGTAGATCGCCGCCGTCAGGTTCAGATCCCGGCTCAGATACAGCGGGATGTACACGCAATCGGCGGCGATCCAGAAGTACCACGTCTGCACGTACTTGCCGTTCAGCAGCCACTGCGCGACCAGCGACAGGCTGGTGGTGAGTGCGTCGAGGAACGGGGCCGCATCGTGCGCGGCGCGCAGCACGACCGTCAGAAATGCCGTTCCCGCGACGACAACGGCCACACACCAACCGATTTGGTCCGGACGCGCGCGGGTGACCACCAGCGGCGTGCGGCCGGCATTGCCGTAACGCCACTGCCACCAGCCGGCGAAACCCAGCGCGATGTAGAGCACCTGCAGACCGGCGTCGGCCCACAGCCGGGCCGAGGCGAACAGCACCAGGAAGAACAGACAGTTGGCGATGCCCACCGGGAAATTGGCGATGTGCCGGCGCACGGTCAGTGCCACACACAACCCGCCCGTGACAAAGCCCAACAGCTCTGCCCAACTGACCGCGTCACCGCCCAGCACGATAAGTGTCGTGTTGAGCGGCTGCACAAGCTGCGCCAGCCGGTCCAGCATCGAATCTCCCCTCCGATTGTTTCGCGTCGACCCTAACCGGGTGCGCAGAATTCGAACCCGTGCGCGGTCAGCACCGCGATCAGATCGGCGCATTCTCTCGGCCGGTGTCGCGCGATGAACTCGTCCTCCTGGGCCGCCCACCGGTCCCAGTGCGGCCGGTAGGTCTCGCCGTCACGTTCCAGCGCCCGGATTTTGCGCTCGTCGTCGTCAGCGTCGACCCAGATGCTCAGATCCGCCAGGGCACGGGTGGCCGGGGTGAGCGCGCCGATGCCTTCGAGGATGAGGCGTTGCCCGGGCTCGACCGGATGCAGACCCTTCGGAGCGGAGGCAGCCCAATCCCACTGCCGCCAATACCCGGTGACCCCGGCCGCCCGTGGCTGCAGCAGGGACTGCTGTACATGATCTGCGGCCCAGGACAATCCGTCCCAGCCGGGATAGATGTCGTCGAGACGGACGACCACGCTGTCGGCCCAGTTTTCCTGCAGTTGCAGCGCCAGCGTGGACTTGCCCGACCCTGAGCGGCCGTCGATCAGGACTGTCTTCGCCGTCGAGCCGAGACGACCCGAGACCTCATCGAGCGCCAATGAAATTCCACGCTCCCATGGTCACCGATACCGTGATGGCAACCCCTGCGATGACGAAACCCGCCACGATCAAGGCGAATTCGCGGGCGCCGAACGGTGATGGCCGCGCCCAGGTCCGCCTGGGGTAGGCGCCGAAGCCGCGGGCTTCCATCGCGGTCGCCAGCTTCGAGCCTCGGCGTACCGCGAACACCAGTAGGGCGAAGGTCTGCCCGGCGAGCCGGCGCACCCTGGCATGGTCGGCCACGCCACGGGCGCGTCGCGCGTAACCCAGGTACTGCCAGTCCTGTCCGAGCAGTCCGACCAGGCGCAGGCCGGCCAGAGCGCCGAGCACGAACCGGGCAGGCAACCGCAGGACCTGGCCAAGACCGTCGGCCAGCTCGGTCGATTCGACGTCGATGAACAGGATGACCGACGGCAGCGCGATGGCCAGGACCCGCAGGAAGGTGGCCGCGGCCAGGGCGATGGATCCGTCGCTGATGGTGACGAGGAGGAAGTGCCAGTACACCGTTCCGCTGACCTGCCCGTAGAGCAGGATGGTGACCGCGGTGAGCGTGGCTGCGAGCGCGACCACGGCGCCCCGCTTGAGCGCCGCGCGCGGTTTCACTCCGATCGCGGCGAACAGCAGCACCTCACCGGCCAGGGCGGTCAGCGCCGACACCCAGTCCACCGACAGCACCAGAGCGCCCGCGATGATCAGCGCGGTCAGCAGCCGGGCGACCGGGTTGAGCGTCCGCGCGGTCACGGCGTCGTCTCCCCGGGGGTCTCCCAGTCGGGCAGCATGATCCGGGCATCGGCGAGCAGGTCGGCGAAGTCGAGATCATGCGTCGCCGCGACGACCGCCGTACCGCCGTCGGCGATTTCGGCCAGCAACCGGGTCAGCTCTTCCCAGGTGCGACGGTCCTGACCAAACGTCGGCTCGTCGAGGATGATCACCTTGGGTGCGGTGGCCAGCATGGTGGCCACGGACAGCCGGCGCTTTTCTCCGCCGGAGAGCGTGTAGGGGTTCACCGCGGCCAGGTGCGCCAGGCGCAGACGCTCGAGGAGTTCGTCGGTGCGGGCCTTGATCTCGGCGGCGGGACGCTTGATCGCCTTGAGACCCAGCGCGAGTTCGTTGCGCACCGTAGCGGTGAGGAACTGGTGTTCAGGGTCCTGGAACACGCTGCCGATGCGGGTCAGGAGTTCCTTGGACCGCCACTTGACCGGGTTGCGGCGCGCCGGCGAGGGCGCGAAGTCGGGGCCTGCCTCGAGACGTCCGGCAGGCGCGGGCAACAGGCCGCCGAGGGTGAGGGCGAGCGTCGACTTGCCTGCTCCGTTCGGGCCGGTGATCACCGTGGTCCGGCCTGCTGCGATCTCGAAATTGAGCCCGATGTGCATCGGGGGGTCGCCCGGGTGGGCCAGCGCGAGATCTGCTGCGTGCAGCAGTGTTTCGGACGGTACGGGCCGGCGCCGGGTGATCGCCGGCAGCGGAGTGTCTGGAACCCAGACACCCGATCGGACCAGGTAGTCGTGGTGGCGCCGGATGGTCGCGTCCGACGGTCCATCGGCGATCACCTGACCGTCGGCGCCGAGTACGACGACGCGGTCGACGACGGGCATCCACACCTCGGTGCGGTGTTCGATGACGATCAGCGTCGCGCCGCTGCGCGCCGCCGAAGCCGCGACCGTGTCCCGCACTTCGAGGACTCCGGCGGGGTCGAGGTTGGCCGTCGGTTCGTCCAGCAAGATCAGCCCAGGGTCCATGGCGATCACTCCGGCCAGCGCCAGACGCTGCTTCTGTCCGCCGGATAGTTCCGAGGTGGACTGGGAGAGGGCCAGATTGAGCCCGACGGCGTCCAGAGCGGTGCGGACGCGGGGCCAGATCTCGTCGCGCGCCACACCCAAGTTCTCCATGCCGAAGGCGACGTCGTCGCCGACGTGGGACAGGATCACCTGGGCGTCGGGGTCCTGCAGCACCATGCCGATCCGGTGGCGTTGTTCGGTCGGCGGGGCGCCGTCGACCCGCAGCGTGCCTGCCTGCTCACCCTCTTCTGCGCCGCCGAGCAGCCCTGCAATGCCGTGCAGCAGAGTCGATTTCCCGGCACCGGACGGCCCCAGCAGCATCACCCGCTCACCCGGCTCGATCCGCAGATCGAGGTCGCGCACGGCCCACGCTGCGCGTCCGGCATGGCGCCAACCCCAGTGGTGCGCCGTGACAGAAGCACCGGTGCCGTGCGGTGAACTCATCAAGCGTCGGGGCCGATCCGCCCCGAGGCGAACCGGCTCAACGCTCCGGTCTTCGCCAGACCCCGGACCGCGAACCACGACACGAGCCCGGCGACCAGCGTGCCGGACAAGATCGCCGAGACCGTGTAGATCAACGCGAACGTGTTGGCCGAACCGGGATACCAGAGAATCAGATCGTTGATCGCCAGTGCCAGGCCTGCGACGGCGCCCGCGATCAGTGCGACCGGCAGCCCCCAGCGGCGGTAGAAGAACGCCGCGAAAACCAGTTCCGCGCCGAGGCCCTGCACGAGTCCGGATTCGAGCGTGAGCACACCCCACTGGTTGCCGACCAACGCCGACACGGTGGCTGCGACGAGTTCGCCGTACAGCGCCGCGCCCGGCTTGCGGATCACCAGGGCGGTGAGCACTCCGGCGAACAGCCAGCCGCCGGCGAGCAGTGCCTGTAGGCCCGGCAGGGCGGCGGTCAACGGTGCGCTGATCGGGTTCGAGGCGATGTTCCACACGACGAACACCAGCCCTGCCGCCGTGGCGAGAACGCTGGCGACAACGATGTCGACGACCCGCCAGCGCAGTGCGCGGGCGCCCGGCGTGGTGTCGGTGGGCTGGGTGTTCATCGCTCTCCTTCGTGGCAGGAGATCAGTATGAACTGCGCACCTCACCGCGCCGCGCGCTCGTCGCTACCGGCTACTGGCCCGACTGCATGGCCTGTGCGATCTCCTCGGGGCTGACCTCGCGGACCGGCTGACCGAGTGACCACAGGTGCCCGAACGGGTCGCGCACCTGGCCGTAGCGGTCGCCCCAGAACTGGTCTTCGAGCGGCATGACGACCTCGGCGCCGGCGTCGACCGCCCTGGCGAACTTCTCCTCGACATCGGTCACGGTGAGGTGGATGGTCACCGGGCTGCCGCCCAGCGCCTTGGGGGTCGACGGCTTGCCGTCGTTGTACTCGGGAAAGTCGTCGTTGAGCATGACCGTGGAGCCGTTGATGGTCAGCGCGGCATGGACGAGCTTGCCGTCGGGACCGGGCACCCGGCCCAGCTCGGTGGCACCGAATGCCTTGACATAGAAGTCAATTGCCGCTGCGGCGTCGTCGACAACCAGATGCGGAAGGACTGCGGGAGTTACTTCGATCGCCATGATTTTCTCCTGGTGTTGGTGAGCGGGTTCAATGCAGACCCGCGCGGCGGGCGGATCTCATCGCGGACACCACCCATGCAACCACCACCGTCTGACAAAACTCGTCGCTCAGGAGGTGGCGATCTTGTCCCATCCGGCGACCGACTGGACGCTGCGGGGTTCGGGGCCGACGTAGATGGCGGCCGGGCGCACCAACTTGCCCAGCCGTTTCTGCTCCATGATGTGCGCGCACCAGCCCGCGGTCCTCCCACACGTGAACATCGCAGGCATCATCGAGGCGGGCACCTGGGCGAAGTCCAGGATGACCGCCGCCCAGAATTCGACGTTGGTCTCGATGGCCCGGTCCGGCCGGCGTTCGCGGAGCTCGGCCAGTGCGGCCTGCTCGAGGGCCGCGGCCACCTCGTACCGGGGTGCCTCAAGGCGTTTCGCGGTGGCCCGCAACACCCGGGCCCGCGGATCTTCGGCCCGATACACGCGGTGTCCGAAGCCCATCAGCTTGTCGCCGCGATCGAGGATGGATTTCACCACCGTGCGGGCGTCGCCGGTGTTCTCGACCTCTTCGATCATGGGCAGCACCCGGGCCGGGGCTCCGCCGTGCAGCGGGCCGCTCATCGCGCCCACCGCACCCGACAGGGAGGCGGCCACATCAGCGCCGGTGGAGGCGATCACCCGCGCGGTGAACGTCGACGCGTTCATCCCGTGCTCGGCGGCGGTGACCCAGTAGGCGTCGATGGCCTCGACGTGCTTGGGATCGGGATCGCCCTGCCAGCGCGTCATGAAACGTGCTGTCACAGTGAAACATTCGTCGATCCTGCGTTGTGGAACGGCAGGTTGGTAGATGCCGCGGGCGGATTGTGCGACGTAGGACAGCGCCATCACCGAGGCCCGGGCCAGCTGGTCGCGCGCGATGGCGTCGTCGATGTCCAGAAGCGGCGCGTATCCCCAGATCGGGGCCAGCATCGCCAGCCCGGCCTGGACGTCGACGCGCACGTCGCCACTGTGGATGGGCAGCGGGAAAGGCTCGGCCGGGGGTAGCCCCGTGCCGAAATCGCCGTCGACCAGCAGTCCCCACACGTCGCCGAAAGTGACCCGGCGGTCCACCAGCTCCTCGATGTCCACGCCCCGGTAGCGCAACGCACCGCCGTCCTTGTCCGGTTCGGCGATCTCGGTGGTGAAGGCGACGACGCCTTCGAGGCCGGCAACGAAGTCTTCCGGTACAGCTGGCATGGCCAGATTGTTGCACCAAGTCCAGGCGTAGCGTTACCGCGGTGGCCATACCCCCCGGACAGACCCCCGAGCACCACCATGACCTGGCTGCCATGCGCGTGGAGTATGTGGAGAAGGACGCCTGCGGCGACCTGGACGTCGACGCGCTCGGCGACGACCCGGCGACCGGTTGGTTGACGTTGCTGCGGACCTGGCTGGCCGACGCGTACCGGGCCGGGGTGGCCGAACCCAATGCCATGGTGGTCGCCACCTCCGATGGCGAGGGAAGACCGGTCACGCGGACGGTGTTGTGCAAGAGCATGGACCAGACCGGCATCACGTTCTTCACGAACTATGACTCCGCCAAAGGGATACAGCTGGCCGCGCATCCGTACGCGTCGGCGACGTTTCCCTGGTATCGGCTGGGCCGTCAGGTGCATGTGCGTGGCCCGGTGACGAAGGTGAGCCGGGAGGCCACACAGGACTACTGGTCCAAGCGCCCCCGCGGTTCGCAACTCGGTGCCTGGGCCTCGCAGCAGTCCAGCCCGATCGCGTCGCGCCAGGCGTTGATGGCCCAGCTCGCCGAGGTGACCGGCCGGTTCGCCGATCTCGATGCCGTTCCGGCTCCCCCGAACTGGGGTGGCTATCTGATCGCGCCGGAGTCCGTGGAGTTCTGGCAGGGCCGGGAAAACCGGGTACACAACCGAATTCGCGTGACCTTCTCCGGCGGCCCGGCATCGGTTGATGCGCGTGCCGAGCGCCTGCAGCCATGAATTTCCCCCGTCGCTTCGCCCGCCCCAGGGCAACATCCCCCGTCGCTTCGCTCGCCCGCCGTCGTGCGTAGGTTCTTCGCCGACACCACACCGCTGCGCACCCCGGATTTCCGGC
>Ga0182746_1001791_pt1 | contig 18005 bp, 19 predicted proteins | sample eDN3rd30CBELigOP_FD_128881 | JGI IMG/M metagenome (GOLD analysis project Ga0182746, IMG submission 128881) | Enriched Organic Plus compost microbial communities from Emeryville, California, USA - eDNA 3rd pass 30_C BE-Lig OP (version 2) (version 2) ... | reverse complement strand
TTTGGTTCGTCAAAATAAAGAGAGAACCATTTTTCTTTCCAACTTCGAAACTTAGGATAAGCATTTTGTTTCGTAAAAAAACGGTCATATGCGTCTTTTAAACGTAAAGCCGTATTCTTTAACGGAGACGAATGAACCGTCCGAAGGAACGGATGACTTTCTTTCATATTAGTTGCATAATCACGTAAATTTCTACCTTTTAATAGCTCTAAAGGAGACCCTTTTTCATAATCGTCTCTCGCAGCTTGTACGAGTTGATTATAGAACCAATTACAGATTTTGCTTTGGCCGTCCAATGAATGTTCATCTTCTTTTTTAAAAAACATTTCAATCTTACGATTAAATACCAAACTCACCATTTTCACCTCCTTCTACACGAACAAATGATCCTATTTATATTTTACGATAAGCTTACCAACAGTTCAATGCCTATAATTCAAAAAACTTGCTCAATGAAAAGTAAAATTGAGCAAGTTTAACTATATTTAAAGAAGCTGTTTTTTAGCCCCGTTTTTCTCTGTAAGCTTCGACGCATCTCTAACAACAGCTGTGACTTGATGCCCTCGTCCGATTCCTTCTTTTAAAATAAACTGTCCTGCTTTTCCGCTCGCCCCAATAACTGCAATCTTCATAATTGTCACTCCATTCTCCCTAATTTCTATTTTTTATCTTAAAGTTTTTAAGGCTCCACTCCATTCCACAACTTCACCAAGCATCGCATTTACATTATCTAGATGTAAGGCTTGAGGTTTGAAATCAGTTCCATTTTCAAAATCTAGAAACAAAGACAATGTTGGATGTGCACGAACGTCCGCAATTTTTAACTCACCGCAAATTCCACGTAAATGTTCTGCTGCACGAGCACCACCAGTAGACCCATAGCTAACGATACCGGCCGCTTTGTTGTTCCATGCTTCACGCGCAAAATCAAGGGCATTTTTTAATGCTCCTGTAATACTGTGGTTATACTCCTGAACAATGAACACGAATCCATCTAAATTCGCAAGTTTTTCATTCCAAGCTGCAATTCCCGGTTCCGTCCCATCAGTTGTCCCTAAGAACGGTAAATTAAAATCAGCAATATCTACTATTTCATAATTTGCATCTCCACGTTTGTCCGCAATTTCTTTTACCCATTTTCCTACTTGTGGACTTACACGCCCTTGACGTGTGCTTCCTAAGATAATTCCAATGTTTAATTTATCAGTCATTGTTTTTTCCTCCTTCGTTTGTTTCCCAAATATCTTTTCCAAAAAACCCATCTTTCACACCGCTTATCTGTTTTCCCCTTGAAACTTCGACACCCCATGAATAAAGACAATAAGTCCTAAAACTGCACTTTATATAACTTTTCCTAACTCATTTTTTCATTTCTTTATTCTTTCAATTTACCTTATGTAAATTAATTTATTTATATAAATTAATTTCGTAAAGTAAGTTTATAATAAATTATTATTAATAAATAGATATGTAGTATAGTATAAATAGAAAGGTGTAAAATATATGAAGCAATCTATTATTTTTCCTAAAAATGAAATAATTTATTTTTTACTATAGTTGTTTAACTTGTCTGCAAAATAAAAAATGTGAAAAGAGGAATGAAAATGATTAAGCAAACACAATTAGGAAAAACAGATATATATGTCAATCCGATTGGACTTGGAACGAATGCTGTCGGAGGTCATAATCTTTATCCTAATTTAAATGAAGAGGCAGGAAAAGAGTTAGTACGAGCTGCAATTAATCACGGGGTTAACTTTCTAGATACAGCATTCATTTACGGACCAGGGCGTTCTGAAGAATTAGTAGGAGAAGTCATGAAAGAAACAGGAAAACGCAGCGACATGGTTATTGCCACCAAAGGTGCACATAAATTTGTTGGACAAGATGTTGTAATCGACAATTCTCCGCATTTTTTAAAACAGGCTGTTGAGGAGAGCTTAAAACGTCTGCAGACGGATTACATCGATTTATTTTATATCCATTTTCCAGATAACGATACACCAAAAGATGAAGCGGTTGGTGCATTAAAACAATTGAAAGACGAAGGAAAAATTAGAGCGATTGGTGTTTCTAACTTCTCAATGGATCAGTTAAAAGAAGCGAATACAGACGGGTATGTCGATGTTTATCAAGGTGAATATAATTTATTACAACGATCTGCGGAAAAAGAATTACTCCCTTATACAGCAGAGCAGAATATTTCATTTATACCTTACTTCCCTCTAGCAGCTGGCATATTAGCAGGTAAATACAATAAAGACATGGTATTCAATGACCTTCGTTCACAAATGCCGCATTTGCAAGGAGCGGCATTTGCACAAAACTTAGAAAAAGTAGAAAAAATACGTAAAATTGCTGATGCTAAACAAACAAACGTTGCCCATATCGTCTTAGCTTGGTATTTAACACGCGCTTCCATCGACGTTGTGATTCCAGGTGCAAAGAGAGCGGAACAAGTGCTAGATAATTTAAAAACATTAGATGTGCGATTAACAGCAGAAGAGATTCGAGACATTGATTGTACTTTCCAATCATAAAAAACTAGAAGAAATTTTAGGTTTGGGAACAAGAATCTTTACTACTGTTCTAATGACGTGCATCATGCTGAGCGAGATCTTATTCGTGAAGCTAGACAGTGGCTTTCTGAGTGGATTCGAGTTTGACACGGCTTTACTAATCATCACTATCCAACTACTCTTAAATGGAAGCTCACTATTAGCATTAGATTCCAAACTGCCACAAATAAAGTTATTTCCTACGTAGACCATCCCTGACGACACTAGAGAAGGAATAAACTAAGAATAAAATCGTAAACACGATCTTATTTTCGTCCCAAGTGAAATCACTTGGGACTTTTTTTAACTTTTCACATTGTTATGCTCCCAAAGCACTCGAATGAGCAGAGCTAATATGCCTTAAACTAGTAAAAATCAATACGACTTAATTTTAAAATAGCCTTACAAAATCTTGTCCATTTGGCAGAAATTAATCACTACACCCAATCAAAGTTTTCAAAATTATTCCGGGAATTATTTTTGTTTTGCCGCAAAAAATTCTGCTATCTTTTCCTGAGGAACACCCGTACTAAACGATAAAGCAAATTGGTTCATACTATCTTGGATCGCAGTATCGAGTGAAGTATTCTGCCACGTTTCAAAAAGTTCTTTTTGCTGTTTAATAGTAACTCTATGATTTATAGCAATTCTGTGTGCAAAAAATTCAGCAGTTGCTTTCAATTCAGATAATTCTACCAGTGCATTCAAAAAACCAAACTGATTTATTTCCACTGCACTGACAGCATCACCTGTAAGCAGCATCTCTTTTGCGCGGCTTAACCCAATATGCTGTTGGAGCAAAACAGAATCTAAAACAGATGGAATACCTAACTTTATCTCCGGCATGATAAAAATTGCATCTTTGGTAGCTACTCGAATATCGGCTGCCATTGCAATTTCCATTGCCCCTCCTATACAGTAGCCGTTTATAGCTACAACTACAGCTTGTGGAATTTTACGAACCAATTCACATACCTGCTTTAATAAAGAAATAAGTTCATATCCAGTTTGTGGAGTTAGACCTACAAATTCATTGACATCCATTCCTGCTGAAAATGACCTCTCTCCGCTGCCAGTTATAATGACAACGCTTACTTGTTCATTATTCTTTAACATTTGCAAATGTTCAATAAGATCTATTAGCATATCTCTCGATAAACAGTTTGCTTTAGCAGGGTTGTTTAAAGTAATCCATTCAATATTCCCTTCTCTTTCAAACAATAATTTTTGACCCATGAATGTCCCTCCTCCCCCTTGAAATATTCTAGTACCATTTTCCATAAATTACACAAGTTCTAGCACGTTTAAGATTTGCTTTATTTTCCATACATATAGTATACAAAAATATCCTTATTTCACCAATAAATACAATGCTTTTAATATACATATAGTCTTTTATATTACACAAGGAAGGCGGTCATTCATCTCCCACCTTGAAATACGGAGGATTCTAATGGTTTCATCCTAAATATCCCACAAATGGTGGCGGTAAACTAATGACGTCTTCCGTCCATTTATGATAAATTTACTTTCGTAGTCGATGAACACATAAACATGAAATGGTGAGTAGTCGCGGCTCATGGTTCACATGAGTTGAGGAAAGTCCAGGCTCGCCCGGTGCTGAGATGCCCGGAGTGTTCTTGCCATCTGTAAAGGTGGGCAGCAGACTTCGTATCTGCTGACGGCGGAGAAATCACGCTAAGTCCAACAGGGATATGCTGAGAGTAACCTTAAAGTGCCACAGTGACGAATTCTTCTGGAAACGGAAGAAGTGGAACGAGGTAAACCCCAAGAGCGAGCAACCCAAATTTAGGTAGGGGCACCATCCGGCGGGAATAATCAACCAAAAGGATGGATTGATTGAATAAATCAATAGTTATATGACTGCACCTGGTTGTGCGAGATTGGCATCGTTATTAGCACACAGGAACAAAACCTGGCTTATAGCCATTTCATGAGCCGAATTCATCAATGCGCTTATGCTAAATAGCAATAACCATTATCGTTCGGTTGTAGCTCTTATTAGAAATAAGATAATCGGTCAACTAGGGATAAATCTCTTCAAGTGTGCCGTTTTTCACATAGAATATAGTCTAGCCTATACATACCGTGCTAGATGGGGAGTTGGCGGTGCCCTGTAACCCGCAATCCGCCATAGCGGGGTTGAACTCCTATTTGAGGTAGGAACATGTGAGGTCTGCCTTGTGAAAGCAGTGTTGACAATTGGGTCCTACGCAATGGAAACCTACGAAATTGGTCAGGTCTGGAAGGAAGCAGCCATAAGTAGTGATTTCGATGTGCCGTGGGGCAACCTAATTAGAGCTAGCTTCCATAAGTAACGCTTGGTTGTTTCTATAAATGATAGGTGCACGGTTTTTAACTAATATGTAATGATTGTCCAATCGTTTAATACTATATTTCCTCTAACTTTTACATACTCGATATTAGTTCAAAGTGCATGTCCAATTCAATGGATACTATACTTGCTGCTTTATTTTATACATTTATAATTTTTATGATTAACCACTATTTTTATCGGTTCATCTGTTTGTGGTTTTATTCCAACTTTGACAATCACAGAGTTTTCTCGCACTGTTAAAACTTCTCCCTTCTTACCTTTCTGTTCACCTTTTATTACTTGAATAGTTTCTCCTACCTCCGCCTTTTTAATTTCACTCTTACCTACTGTTTTGTCTTCTGTCATTTTATTTCCTCCTTTTTAAAGGAACCCACTTTTTATTGTCATATTCAGTCTATAAGCTTTATTTACAACTTATCTTTCCCCATGTTTACCTTTTTATTTGGTCATTGTGTATTCATCTTAAATAATCATCATTCATCAAAAGAAATATCCGTGCAAATTAAAACATAAAATATTATATATGTTCAACTTATTAAACAGACAAAATACCGTAATACACGGTACTGTTTCGCCAACTAAATGGGTGGGATATATTGATATTAGAAAATCAATTTAGTTTTATATGGTTTTATTTTTTTATTTCCAAAATTACCAGTAAGTGTAAAAATATAATTATTAATATATTTAAAAATTGTGAGGTTATGAATATGACAGAAGGGACAGTGTTGATTGTAGAAGATGAAACACCAATAAGGAAGCTGATTGCATTTAATTTACAAAGATCAAACTTTGAGGTACTGGAAGCTAGTGAGGGAAAATCGGCACTACAGCTTGTTAAAGAAGATAAACCTACCATTGTCATTTTAGATTTAATGCTTCCCGATATGGATGGATTCGAGATTTGTACGAAAATGAGAGAAATCAATCCACAATTACCCATCATTATTTTATCCGCTCGCGGTCAAGATATGGATAAAATCACGGGGCTTGAGATTGGAGCAGATGATTATATAGTCAAACCCTTTAATCCACTAGAATTGATCGCAAGAATACGCACTGTACTAAGACGAACCTTACAAAGTCACCAACCAGTCACCCAAGAAAAAATTGAAATAGGTCCATTCCTTTTAGAGATAAAGACACAAAGGGTTTATAAATCTGGCAAACTATTAAAATTGACCGCTAGAGAATTTCAGTTAATGAAGCTGTTCTTTGAAAAAGTGAATGAACCCATCACTAGAAATGATCTATTAGACAATATTTGGGGCGTCAATTACTTTGGAGACCCTAAAACGGTGGATGTACATATACGAAGACTTCGAGAAAAAATTGAAGAGAATCCTTCTAATCCCACCTACTTAAAAACCTCATGGGGATATGGATATTGTTTTCAAGAAAAGGATAAAACGGAATGAAATCAGGAATAACAACACGTTTAGTATGGAGCTACTTATTGCTAATCATCTTAACCGTATTGATGTTTGAACTTTTTATCTTAACAGCTCTTCGCTTTTATTATGTCAATGGAGTAAAAGATACTTTATTAGATCAAGGAACGATGTTTACTTCCTTTTATGAACAGACAATTAATAAAGAAACATTCTTGACCGAAGCCCCTATCCTTCTTCAGCGCTACAACTTATTCGTAGATGCACAAGTACAAATCATTGACCCAAAAGGTGAAGTAGTCGCCGATACCCATAAAAGCGACAATAAAAATCTGAAAACATCAGAAGACGTAATCAGTGCCTTAAACGGTATTCCTGGTAGTTCTTATAGCGTTTCTAATGGTGAAAAGCTGATGTCTGTTACTCAACCCATTAAGCTAGATAATAATATCTTGGGAGCAATCCGACTAACGACATCTATGGAACAGATTAATAGTACGTTTAAGCAAGGAATGGTCCTGCTGTTGTCCATTGGTTGTTTTGTTATTGTGTTGGCTACATGCATTAGTTATTTTTTAGCAAATACAATCACGAAACCGTTAAAAATGATTACGGTTGCAGCCGAACAAATGGCATCTGGTAGATTTTCTGTAAGAATTTCAAAGAAAAACAACGATGAATTAGGAAAGCTTGCTGATACGTTAAACTATATGGCTGAAGAAGTAGAGAGCCATGAACGATTGAAAAATGAGTTTATTGCATCCGTTTCTCATGAATTAAGGACCCCGCTTACATCAGTCAAAGGCTGGGCCATTACCTTGCACTCGATGGCAGATGATCCTTTCTTTCAAGAAGGGCTTGATATTATTTCAAATGAAAGTGATCGTCTATCCTTTCTACTAGGAGATTTATTAGATTTATCTAATCTTTCTGCAGGAAATGTAAAATATTCATTTGAAACAGTCTCCCTAAATGATCTTCTTCATCAGGTCGTCAATCAACTAAGACCACGTGCAGAACGACAAGGAGTTCACCTAAAGGAAAAATATGAAGAGACACTTGAAACAAAGGCTGATATAAATCGGCTGAAACAGGTGTTCATTAATATTATCGACAATGCATTAAAATTCACCCCCATTAACGGGGAAATTTTGGTCCTCCTCAAGGCTAATGAATCATGTGCGCAAATTCAAGTATCTGATACGGGAGCAGGAATCCCAATGGAGGAACTCCAATTAGTTAAGGGGAAATTTTTCAAAGGAAAAACAAAAGCCTCTGGAACTGGACTTGGTCTGTCCATATGCCAAGAAATTATCAATGCTCATGATGGAACATTGAATCTTATGAGTGAAGTTGGACAAGGAACAACTGCGGAGATAAAGCTGCCACTTATCAAAAATACTTGAGTGAGTAACCAGTATGTAGCAATTGTTAACCTTTTTATAAAGATTTCTCTTTCTTTGACATGTATATTTTATATAAAAAATGTTTGATAGAAGGAGAAATGGAGGATAAATCATGCTTCAAAAAAAACTTTTAGGAAGTAAAATCTTGATAACGAGCACGCTCTTGCTTGGAGGCTGCAACTTTTTCCCCGAGCCGGCAAGTCTTATACAATCTCCGCAACAGAATCTTGCTTCAGGTCAAAGTACGAAATCATTGTATCAGAATGTGAAGAATTTTATTCCCACAGGTTCCTCTTTAACGGTTCCCAATGACCCGGTTAGCAGTAACTCTATTATACAAGCTGACTTTAATGACGATGGGGAAAATGAAGCCGTTACCTTTTATAAATCAAATGTTACAGCAAATAAAGTCGGTGCTGTTGTTCTTCATAAAGAGGAACAACAGTGGAGTCCGTTGGTGAATTTTAGTGGGAATGGTTATGAAATAAGCTGGGGAAGTGCCACTGATATTGACGGGGACGGAATTCCTGAATTATTAATCGGTTGGAAAATGGGAGTATCAGCGGGAAATGTTCTTGATATTTATAAGTGGAGCGACAATCACTTCGTAAAGATTACCCAGTTAAATTACCATGAGCTTGAACTAATTGAATCTCAGGCGCAATTTCGTTTAGCCATTTGGAAAAGAGAGTTCGATGATGTATACAAAGTCGATGTGGTAAAATGGAATCAAAGAACATTTGTCTCAGATAAAACTCTTTACCCCTCCTATTTTTTAAAAGTATCAGACTACTTTCAGCAAAGAGCTAAGGCTGTACCAGATGCAGCACACTACTGGTATTATTTAGCTGACTCCTTAGTCAAAGCGAAACAACCAGAGTCTGCCTTACATGCTATTAATAAAGGAATGACCCTTAGTACGGTTGTCCCTCCCTTCAATCAGTATGACGAGCTAAAAAAAACAATTGAGGCTCAAATTGAAAGCCGGGGAAATCAAGATGTACAATATTATGTTCCCTATGCAGACTTAACTATAAACATACCTAAGCAACTAGCTCCAATGATTTCTATTGAAGATCAAGAAGGTGTCTCAAATGAGTATATAGTAAATGTTTATATTACAGATCAAAAGAAAAAAGGGCTTCTTTTCTCCATCGAAATTCATTCAAAAGATTTTACTTCAAGAGAAGAACTACCCTTTCCTATTATTCTTGAAACCGAACATTTAATGTATATGATTCGTTTGAGTAGCGAAAACCCCTTTATAGAAGATCAAGATAATTTATTGTACAAAACATTTAATCAAGCCTCAAACGTGATGAATGATATTAGTGCTAGTATCCGACTTGGGGCTCCTTTTCCAAAATACGTGAACACCGAGGATACATTATTAATCAATCAGATAACCGAGGCCTACAGACAAATTACACATGTAAATATTGGGGGTGAACTTAAATCTGAAACACTTGAAACTTTCACCTACCAACAAAAGGAATATCGATTTTTAGGCGAGGACATTAACACACATGAAAAACTTATAGACTATCTTTCTAGCTCATTTACAACCGACGCAATTCAAGACTATATCGATACGGCTGGCATCATTGAACATAATAAAAGACTTGCCCAGCCAAATGCAGACGGAGGTTCCCTATTAACTTACCCTAAAGCAAGCGTAATCCAAGCTAGAGATCTTGGTTCAGAAAAACAATACGATTTAAGAGTTCCACTGGCGAATAGTTTATCCTTTGAAGTAATCCACATTTCTTTCCGAAAAACAGAAGCAGGCTGGAGAATCTCCTCTAGTCCTCTTTCTCTCTAAAGTGGCATCTACTCCAGATGTCACTTTTTTCTGTTTTCCTCTTCCCTATTCGGCACGAAAAACTGTTACCTTTTTTCAACTTTTTGTTAACCATTTTGTAACTTATCAAAGTTTAAAAAGGAATATGATGAAGACATACCAAATCAAACAGAACAAATTGGAGGTAATAAAATGAAAAAGTACTTAATGGCCGGGTTAGCAACAGCCATTTTCACAAGTTCATTTTTACAAACGGGAGAAGCATTTTCCAAACAAAATGAAGCATCAAAAGTGGTGACTGTAGAAATTCAACAAAAAATTACGAATGATCTGGTCATAAAAAAAGTGGCCCAATGGCTGAAGAGAGATAGCTATATATCTCGTGGTGGAAACTATAAGGAAGGAGAGTATAAGACATTTAGATATAAGAATAAAACCTATCGTTACTTATCGAAAGATATCGATACGAAGAAGGAATTAATCAACTATTTAACAAAGAGCGTAACAACAGACTATGCTGAACAATACATCAAGGATAAAGGAATCATTGTTCATAAAGGTAAATTAGCTCAAGTAGAAGCAGACGGCGGATCTCTCCTTCAATGGAATAAAGCTAAGGCAAAATATGACTCAACAATAGGGAAAGAGAAAATTTATAAATTAACGGTCCCAGTTGGAGACACGGGGCAGTATGAGCAATTTAATGTTTCCTTCCGATACGTTAAGAGTAAAGGCTGGAAAATTAGTAAAGCACCATCTTTAGTAACGATTAATCTAGATATCCCATTTAATATAAACCCAGCCTTTATCTTCTTTAAGTACTTATTCGTAGATACAAATGTTTCTAAAGCCCAATTCACAAAGCCACATATCTTAGACGTTGATATGTTCAAACAAGGAATAACAAAACTAGAGGTTCGTACATTAACTGAATTGGCTAGAAACGAGAAACAAGTTGAATTTGCGGCAACATTTGACGTTGAATTAGCTCCAAACTACAAAGGTTCACTAAACAAAGGGAAGAACCAAATGTTCTTCTTAATTGAAAACACAGGAGAAATGGAATTTAAAATTGTCAGCGCCGGTACTAGTCCGCATTTGAAACGAAAGTAGTTTAAATTCTTGTGAAGGTAGAATTCGTTCTTTGTAGTATGTATTCAATCATGCAATACATTAATAAAAATTAAAAATCGGTAATTCCAATCATGTTTAAGTATGTATGCACAAAATAAATTTATTTAAAATGGAGGAATTTTAATGTTAACGTCTATCCGGTTACCAAAAAATCTTTTGATACTCCTAACTTCTTTAATTATGGGATTTACTCTTTTATTTACCCCTCTATTTAAAGCGGAAGCCTCCGTTTCATGGGGACAGGAAGTAGTTGAAGTAGGTAAACGTTTTATTGGAACAAAATTCAAATGGGGTGGTAATACTCCTAAAACTGGATTTGATGCTTCAGGATATACACAGTATATATTCAAGACTTCTGCTGCGAAGATTCATTTACCTCATTCATCAAAAGCTCAATATAAATTAGGGACACACGTAAAAAAATCCCAACTAAAACAAGGCGATCTAATCTTCTTTAATACTAATGGCAAAGAGGTATCATTCGTTGGTATTTATGATGGGAACGATAAATTCTTAGCTGCAACGTCAAAAGGGGTTAAATACCAATCACTTAACACGAAGTATTGGAAAGACCGTTATGTAGGAGCAAAACGTATATTAAAAGAATAGTAATAGTTATTCCCAATATTGTTTTTCGGCGCTGTTATTAACAGTGATACTAATATTAAATCATTATCAAAAGAGATTTTGTTTTCTTAAACGATTGCTTCTATGATTTTATAGATTAGATATAGACCAGTTGGCCTAAGTAAGCAGAATTTACCCCACTTTTTTAAGTTTTGTATGATAGAAGTTTAAAACTTGTATTTTCACTTTCTAGGCTCCACGGTAACGCACACGGCGCAAACTGTGGAGTTCTTCACTATATAAGAAACTTGACGCCACCGTTGAAGGAGCGTACGGGTCGAAAGTTTTTTTACACACAGACAACCGTTGTTCCCTTAATTGATCATAACGTAATACATAATTTTCTTTGTCGTTTGGACAGTTTAACTTCACCTTATCCCCGCTTAGTCATCATTATTTTTATTTCACTCTTATTTTTTGATTTGTATAAATTAAATCAATATCTTTAATTGATGGATTTAGCCTCAGCTTTACTTTCATATTTCACTATTTGACCAACTTTAATTAAATTGACATTCTTAATTTCATTTAATTCTTGTAATCGTTTAACTGTTGTTCCCCACTTTTTTGCAAGAGCACTTAAAGTATCGCCACTTTTTACGGTGTACGTGTTTATAATGAATGTAACTTCTGTTTGATTTAATTTTACAACAGTTTCTTTCTTCTCTCCTTCCCTCCAATGACCAGGTGACTTTTTGATAGTATTTCGATCAATAGCAACACCTGCCACCTTTACATCATTTTCATATTGGTGCATATGGATGAAGTCCGCTACTTCTCCCCGAGACCATGCGTATGTCTGCCAATAATAATCAACTAACCCCTTCACAGCTTGAATGGTTGTGTATGAACCATATACTCCCAATTTATAGTCCTTCAACGTTTTTCTTACTGCATTAAAATAGATACGAATTGCTTTGGTATGTGACGACTGAGAATCAAAATCTACTGCAAAATAGATGGCCGTTCCTCTTGGTTGATCAACAGCTGCAGCATATTTCATTGCTTCTTCAGCATCAGCAATTCCTTGTGTTTCTGTAAAATAGGCAGCGTGATTAGCACTCTTTTGAAAGATACTGATTAATTTAAGACCCGCTTCTTTGATTACCGTTACTTCTGTTTTATCAAACGACTTCCAACTATTCCCCAAGTATCGGGCCACATATTCAAACCCTTCACTTCTCAATCTTTTTGCCGTTGTTAGTGTTAATTTAGTTGCACAATCAAATCCCTTTATCATTATTCACCCTTTCCTTTGTATCTTCTCTTTTACTCAGTGATTCAGAGTTGGAGAGAGTAAATCCTTTGAGTTTGCAAATTCAACATCAAAAAGAGCCCTTCAAAATAGAATAATGAAAGCAACTCAGAGTTTTGATTTATTTTTTTGGATAAATTTATTCATTTACTCCTTGCTTCCTTTACGAAAGATTCAGTCAATAAATGTTTTCTTGTTCTCAGGAGGCACTGGAATAAAGAAACGATTCTTACTTGTTACATCAAGATAAGATGTTAATATAGCAGTCTTCTCCTCTACAGAAGTTGCGATATTTAGCTGTTCTTCAATTTTTGCAAAATGTTTTTCTGTCGAGCCTTTTGATGTATAAACAAAACGTCCATCTGGAAACTCTTGTGAATCCATCGTTTCTTTTTCAGTATATGCATGGACAGACGGACGTGCCCAAAAAACATCTTTCCGCACCACACGTGCAGGACTTCCTGCAATTGCTACATTTGATGGGAATGATTTTGTCACGAGTGACCTTGCACCTAAAATTGAACCTGTACCAACTTCTACTCCTTTTAGAATCATCACGTCCTGCCCAATCCAAATGTGGTCACCTAAATACACACTCTTTGTTGGGTTAATCCGTTTTCGAGTTGTTCCATCATAGATTAAATGTGGATCTGCCAAACGAACGACTACATCACTTGAAAACATATTATCATGACCGATGAACAGGTTCTTTCGCTCAGAGAGAATAAATCTCGCAGCTCCATTAAATGAATAATTGCGACCAAGGAAAAATGTATTAGCATTCCAAACACTGACGCTCATCATTGCATTATGATTTGATTTCCCAATGATGATGAGCGAGTTGTTACGATTAAAATTTAGCGTTGCATTTTTAATTTTGGCCCCACGTTCAATAATTAACCGATTTCCTTTACCAACAAAATTGATTTTGCTATTCACAAACGAAATCTCATCTTCGGTATTTCCTATAAAAAGTATTTCATTATCCGTTTTCGGTTTCTGTGATATCTCGGAAATAGTTTCCATGCTGTTCATACCCACTTTCAAAATGTTAAAAACGTGTTTATTAAAGAAAAAATAAAAAAAGAGATATATCGCAATAATAGAAAGCTGTATTCGATACTAGCATATTGGTCCCTTCACACGCAACTCCCGGTCACTCTTAATGGTATAGTCACCCTCAAGCTCGTTCCAGCTTTTCATTTGCCGCCCCTGCCTTATTTATATATTCATACATAAGGTCTTTTTTCTTCATTTCTTTTTGTAAACGACAGTAAAAATCATGTGTTTCGATATACAATTTAATCAATTCTTCATCTGACTCTTGATATGATTCACCTAGATATTCTCTGATTTTCTTTGCAGTTGGTACGGCCATAATTTATGTCCCCCCTTTCATAAAAAAATTACATCGTGGTACAAACGATGGTCCCCAAATGAGAAAATTTTTGAATTGAAAGGCAGGGGGACTATCTAGTAATCGCATAATAAATTACATAGAACCAACTGAAAAAACCGTGAATGATTGCCCACAATATTGATTTATGAATACTCCATGATACGCAAATAGCCAACGCACATCCGAATGAGATACCACCTGACACAACTGTTTTATTGTCACTCATCTTCACTCACTCCTGTCTGTTTTTGAAAAGATATGCATCAGGTTATCTCCGGATTTCTTTTTGAAGAAATTATTTTTTTTACTAACAGTCTTCGCTTTCTTCTTTCCCTTCTCGGGATGTTGTTTGTTATGACAAGCGTGGATAATCTGCAAGCTCTTTAATGTGATGGACCATATCGGCTAGCTTGATAGTCTCCTTGTCATAACAGTCCTGGCGTAGATAATCGTAGCGTTGTAACGTTTATGCTCGGACCTTTTACTAGCTTTATAGTGTAGTAGCATCCGATAGTAATCCTTTGCTTCCCCCTGGTAATGAATAGCGCTCACATTAGGACTCCACAGCTTCTTGAATTTTTTGTTTAATTTCCTCATAAGTCCCTTCATGTCTAATTATTTCTACACCTGTTGGATATTCAACAAAGATTTGATCATCTAAAACAGATATGATTTTATTTATATTTATTAAACGCGAAGAGTTATAATGCTTTTCTAATATTTCTATAAATCCTTTCATCTCATCACTGCTCCATTCTTAAAATAAACCCTGGCTCGTTCAAGAATTTCTTTAGACAATTTATCTATTACTGTATTCTTATAATTGCAAATTGACTCCGATATTTTATTCCATTCGTTATATGAAAGTTCAATAGTCAATTCCATAACCATCTTGGTGGCCTCACCGTCACGGTTAAGCCAATCATTTATTTTTCCGTTCATATCTTACTCGATGCCCAAATAGAAATTAATAATCTTGTCCACAGTTTATTTTACATAAGCCACGATACGAGATTTATAGTTCTTCGCTAGCTCTTCAAGTTCTGGATAAATATTCTCTGGATGCTCTATGTACAAGTGGTCACCATTCAGAACTAATTAAAGAGAGCACATTAAATAAATTGGGAGATTACACGAAAAATGTACTCAAATAATTACTTTTTTAAATAAAATCGGGCATTTGTAAAAATCGGCGGAAAACTATTTAAATCGCCCGACATAAAAAAAAGCCCCGATACTAAAAGTACCAAGGCTTTGAATAGTTTAGAATTTAGATTGATAGTTTTCAATTTCCCATGAATGAACAGCTGTACGATAGCTATCCCATTCTGCTTTTTTGAGAGAAACATATTCGTTATATACGTGACCGCCTAATGCTTTATAAGCAAATTCGCTTGATTCTAATTCACTGATTGCTTCCTTTAAGCTGCCAGGTAAGTTGTCAATTCCGAGTTCCGCTTTTCTTTCTTCTGTCATATGGAAGATATCTTCATTAATTGGAGCTGGTGCTTCTAGTCCTTTTTCGATTCCATCTAAACCTGCAGAAGCAATGACCGCGAACGTTAAGTAAGGGTTGGCTGATGGATCTGGACAGCGTAATTCTACACGTGTCGCAAGACCTTTTTTCGCTGGAATACGAATAAGTGCTGAACGGTTAGAAGCAGACCAAGCAAGGTAACAAGGTGCCTCGTAACCAGGCACTAGGCGTTTATAAGAGTTTACTAACGGGTTTGTTACTGCCGCAAAGCTCTTCACGTTTTCTAGTAGCCCTGCAATAAATTGATACGCTTTTTCAGATAGCTGCAACTCATCTGAAGGATCAAAGAATGCATTTTCGCTTCCTTCAAAGAATGACATATTTACGTGCATACCAGAACCGTTGATTCCGAATACTGGCTTTGGCATAAATGTAGCATGCAATCCAAATTTCTTTGCAATGGTCTTCACGACCCATTTATACGTAGTTGATCGGTCTGCTGCAGTTAGTGCATCTGCATATTTAAAGCTAAGTTCATGTTGCCCTTCTGCTACCTCATGATGAGATGCTTCAATCGTAAAGCCTAGCGCTTTTAAAGCACGGTAGATTTCTAAACGAACACGTTCTCCAAGATCATGTGGTGATGGTTCGAAATAACCTGCTTTATCGCCGAGTTCTCGAGTTGCATAACCGTTTTCATCTGTTTTAAATAAGAAAAACTCTAACTCAGGTCCTACTGAAATCGTAAACCCTTTATCAGCTGCGCGTTCCATTGTTTTCTTTAGTACATTTCTTGTATCTCCCTCAAAAAGAGTCCCATCAGGGTTCTTTACAGAGCATAAGAATCGTGCCTCTGAATACCCTTCTTCTACCGTCCAAGGAAGAACAGCAAATGTAGCTAAATCTGGTTGTAGATATAGATCTGATTTATTAATAGGTGAAAAACCTGTAATAGAAGAACCATCAAACATCATCTTACCTTCTACTACATCTTCTAATTGTTCAGATGTTACCGTGATATGCTTTAAGATTCCTTCAATATCTACAAATTGTAAGTGTAGTAGTTCAACATTTTTTTCTTTAATTGTCTCTTCGATTTGTTCTAAAACTGCAGTCTCTGTCGTTATATTTGAAATAAGTGTTTGAGTCATGTTGTCCTACCTCTCATATACATGTTATATTTTATATCATTCGATAATTTGATTATATTTTAATCTATATGATTTGACAACTATTTTTTGAATATTTATGCTAATTTAACCTAGTTAATAATAAAGGGGTTTAGGAGAAAGGTAGTGCGAAAATGTCTAATAACAGAAAAGATAAGGGAAATTCATCAGTAAATAAAACTCAAACATCTCGAAAAGAAAAAATACATTCTAGTTTTGAAAAAGCCATCCAAGCAAATGGGGATGCCCTAAAAAAATTGAGCAAAGATTAATAGAAATATATTTAAGGGTGATTGTTTTAAATGACATGAAATAATATTTGTAGTTATATAAAAAAACACATGATGATTCAGAACTCAAATCTGGAGACCGTCTATTATTAGGGGGATTAAAAAGTTACCTAAATCTTATGTTTCTCATGAAGTAAACAATAATGGCCCTTCTCTAAAAAACGAGAAGAGCTCTATACTAAAATATTAAATTCCTTTGTGGTAGTATTTTATTTTTAAAATTGGCTATTCAAAATTTTTCAGGGTCATGAAAAGGTAGTTTTACTTCCTAAAAAATCACAACCATCATTTTTGTATTTTATTTATTCCTTGAGCGCCGATTATAATCTCTTTCAATTCCTTCTTTCCAGCTTCGATCAATCTTTTTGCCACTTCGGAGGTTTACCACAGCCTCATTCACCGCTTCATAATTTAATTGCGTTCCTATATGGTCAGCATGGTATTCAACTGCGAAGTCCTCATCGATTCCAAATTGTGCAGCAGTTGAGATGGCATCGATATTGGCGCCAAGGAACATAAATCTCCAGCCATATTTCTCTTTTTGATGCTGCACCATTTTTTTAATTTTATTCGTTGTGTATTCACGGCTAGCATTTTCCATCCCATCCGTCGTAATGACGAATAGTACCTTTTCTGCACGTTCATCCTCACTTGTTCTCTTTTGTACATTAATTATTTTTTGAATGGTGAAACCAATAGCATCTAATAAAGCAGTAGTCCCTCCTACTTCATAATCTTCTTCATTAATAGGAGATATACCTTTTACATTTATTCGGTCATGCAATAATTCATAAAGATGATTGAATAATACAGTAGTGACAAAAGCTTCTCCTTCAGCTTTTTGTTGTTTCCTGAGCATCGCATTGAAACCACCAATTGTATCCGCTTCAAGTCCTGCCATGGAGCCGCTTTTATCTAAAATAAAAACTAATTCTGTTAAATTCCCTTTCATCATCGTCATCCTCCGTTCGTTGATAAACTTAGATTAACAATGATTTAATAAAAAATGGTCGCTGTCAAAGCGACATTTTAAGCACCAAGTAATGGCTGGTCAAAAGCAAATAAGGCTTCATTGATTTCATGAATATTATAGTTATCTTGTTGAATAAAGAACTCAATAATGACATCAAATTTACTAC
>Ga0182746_1001780_pt1 | contig 18094 bp, 14 predicted proteins | sample eDN3rd30CBELigOP_FD_128881 | JGI IMG/M metagenome (GOLD analysis project Ga0182746, IMG submission 128881) | Enriched Organic Plus compost microbial communities from Emeryville, California, USA - eDNA 3rd pass 30_C BE-Lig OP (version 2) (version 2) ... | reverse complement strand
GGCTCAAGGACTGGAGACGGGTCGCAACCCGCTACGATCGGTGCCCGAAGGCCTTCTTCTCCGCCGTCGCTCTCGCCGCAACCGTCATCTTCTGGCTCTGATCAATGAGTCCTGACCCTAGGATACTATGACACGGGCGGCAGCGAGATTTTCGATGCGTCGCGTCACGGCGGCGCAATCGCCATCGCGATGAGACGTCACCCGCGCCGTCGGGAAATAGGTTCCGGCTGTGTCGAAGGCGTGCGTGACCGTGCTCCGCATCCGTGCATCGGTGCCAGTGACCTCTTCCTTGACCGGATAGGTGCCCTTCCCGTCAAAGTCCCATTCCAGCGCGATGATCGTGCCAGCGCCGGGCGGAACCTCCGCGATCACCTCGAGCGTTATCTTTTCCCCCACAGCTGTCTCAATCCGGGCGGCCCCGTTCGCGGTCACCGCGATGACCGGCTGGATGCCGCCGCGCTCTCCGGCGGATTTCGGCAGGTTGATCTTGCCGTCGGAGAAGGTGAATTGCGTGCTGGCGGGGTCGATGCCCTGCTCCACCCAATCGATTAGATCCTTGAGGCTTTGTTCGACCAGCCCCTGAAAGGTGATCAGCCAGTTCGCGGCCGATCTGTTGGGTTGCATCGGCACCATCATGGGGGGCGTATGCTCGGCATTCTCGGTCCAGCGAATGCGGAAATTCTCCTGGGCGCCCTCCAGCCCCTGCGCCTGTTCGACCGCGCGCTTGTAGGTCAGTCCCTGGGGCGGCCACAGCGACGAATCGTGGGTCGCGTGAATCCACATCAATTTGCCCTCATACTGCCCGCAATAGGGGACTCCCATCAACGGAGAGGCGAGTGGCACGGCATGCTGCGGGTAGATCGGCTTTCCGTCGATCCGCAGGAAATCGCAGATCGGATCATCGCTGATATGGTGACGATAATAATAGCAGAATGCAAGGAAGGGCCGATTATCGACCCGCACCTTGTCGCCGGCCTTGACGCCGGTCGCGCGGAGCAGGTTCGCCTCACCCCGACCATCCAGGAAGAAGATGTCGTTCGATTCTCCCATCGCATACAGGCGCCTGCCGGCTGCCTCGCCGGTCTGGACATAGACGCCCGCGCCGCGCCGATACCCGCTGCCGACCCCTTCCAACTGGATCGCCATCGGCAGATCCATGGTCTGATTGAGCATTGCGATGAAAATCGATGGATAGGCCAGAGCCTGCAGTGCTGGATCGGCGAACTCCGTATTTTCCTGCAGATCCCTCGCGGTGAGTACGCGGGCGACCGTTGCCTCCACATCAATCACATCATTTTCGACGAACTGCGGTTCATCATGGCCAAGATAGCCCGGCTCGCTCCAGAACGCCCTGAAATAGTCGGCATCATCCTCAAGAAGCATGTCGGCGATTGAGGTCCAGAGCCAGATTTGGCCGAAGGGCTGGCTGATCATGAATTCGTCGCCGCGGGGAAAGCCCAGGCGGTAGAGATTGGTGAGTTCCTCCCGCTGATGCACATTCAGGCCCGCGCAGGGGTCGCCCGAGCCGCCCGGCGCCATGGCGTCGATGACGCTGCCGATACGGTCTCCCAATAGCCTTTGGACGTTGAACATCAGGCCGAAATGGACGGGCTGTTCGCTCCGGACGCGTGATGTCGTCCCCCAGGGTTCGATATTGCCGCCGCTGTGATAAGGCAGCGCCCCCGTATAGACTCCAGCGCCATATTCGAGGCATCCCGGCGAGCGCCTGCCCCCGCCGCTGCCGCCATAGACATAGCCGTTTGCGGGCGGCGCGCCGTAAATCTGTTCGGCAAGATGGCGCGAGAGCCGCGCGGATTCGATCGCCGCACGGAAGCCATAGAGCGTCGGATCTTCGCCTCCGCGCGGATCGATATTGTCCCCGATATGCCCGCAATTGGATTCGACCATATAGCCGCCCAGCCGAAATGCCATTTCGAGCCCGCCGGAAATTTTCGCGACGGGGCCTTCCCCAAAGATGTTCTCATGCCCGGCGTGGCCACCTTCCATCGGCTGGAACATGCGGCTGCGATAGCCTTCCTCCGACTGGAAATAGAAATTAAAGTGAGTGTCCGTGCCAGTAAATCCGCCATGAACCACACGATGCGACCGCGGTTCGGACCTGTGTTCGTCGCGATCGATGTAGGGTGCGCCGAAATAGCTGTCGGTCACTGCATAGGATGCGAGGTCGAGTGCGCCCCCGATGTTCTTTGTCGTCAAGATATTCTCCTATTTACCTGGTCCGAGCTGGTTGCGTCGAGACGGCCGCTTTTGTTCATTGCCCGCTATCCCGTCGATAAGCGCCGCACGGCTGAAATTCGTGAATTATGAAGTGATCGAGCGAACAACCCTTCATTCTGCAAAATTTTTCAACAGTTATGCCGAAATCCAATGGATGTCGGGCGAGAGCATTCCGTCCATGAATGTGGAAATTCCATCAACCCAAGATGTTTTGTAAGTCATTAATATGGTTGCCTTCCATATTATCTGTTCATGTTTGATAAAATAGTGGTCAGAATTACCGATAACCCTGTTCTGCTATCCATCGGTTTCTCCTGACACGAATAGTGACCCCTATTTTATTATTGAGCGATTGCTAGAAATCGGGCCAAGCGGCGCGCCCACTCTGAGCCTCAGAGGCGGAGTCGGTCGCATATAAACGTTCGGAGCCGGCCACGTGCAGGCCGGCAACCGAGCATATCGGGAGAGTAAGATGTCTCGTATGGCCAAAGAAATGTCTCGCATCGCCAAGGCGACCGGATTTACCTGCCTGGCGTTGCCGGTGGGCCTCGCTTATGCACAGGCGCCTGCGGAATCGCCTCGCATCACGGCCGGTGAGTCCGGATCGTCCCGAATCGACCAGGCCATGGCCGAAGACATCGTTGTTACCGCGCGGCGCGTTAACGAGCGGCTCCAGAATGTCCCGCTTTCGATCACAGTCGTCGATGCGCGGCAATTGACTGAACGCAACGTGCGCAGCGCCTTCGATCTGCCGAACGTCGCGCCGGGGTTGAGCGTGCAGGCAAGTGGTTCGGGGACCACCGCGCAATTCTCGTTGCGCGGACAGGGGCAGACGCTTGGCCAAAGTGCGCCAGGCGTTGTCCCCTACTTCGCGGAGGTTCCCGAATTTTCGACGCAGTTCTACGACCTTGCCAGCGTTCAGGTGTTGAAAGGGCCCCAAGGAACGTTGTTCGGCAGGAATACGACGGGCGGCGCGATCCTGTTTTCTCCCGTGAGGCCGGGTAATGAATGGGAGGGCTTCATTACCGGGCGGTTGGGCTCATATGATCGCCGCGATCTTGAATTCGCGGTCGGAGGCGCGATCGTGCCGGACAAGGTTATGTTGCGGGTGGCGGGCCAGATCCTCCGCCGCGATGGCTATGTGCATGAACTTACATCGGGCAAACGGGCGAATGACGAGCACAAGACATCGTTCCGGGCGAGCCTGATCCTTTCCCCTGTCGAAGGCTTCGAAAACTACACTATCGTTGAGCGTACGCGGATCGATGAGCATGGCGCGGCCCAGATATTCTCGGGCTTTCGTGCCTCGCACCCGCTCGCCGCAGAATTTACGGCCCTGCTGGCCAATCAGCAGGCGCTGGGAATCCGAAAGCTGGCCACGAGCCAGCCTTTGTTCAACAAGTTCAAATCGAACGGGGTCATCAATACGACCACGCTGGATATAACGGAAAATATCTCACTGAAGAACATCTTCAGTTACAGGGAATTCGATGTCTCGCGCGGTTTTGATCTGGACGGCACCACCTTGCCGGTGCTCGACGTGGTAAATCCGTTCAAAGGTTATACGAAGAACCGTACCGAAGAAATTCAGCTACGAGGCGATTTCAGCCAGTTGCGCTTCGTTGTCGGTTATTATGATGAGACACTCAAAGACCCCTATCGATTGGCATCGCAGACCGTTCAATATCTTCAGGGTCTGGAATTCCTGCCCGCTGCCGGTTTCAACAAGGGCGATCAGAAGACCAAGGCGGGTTTTCTGGAAGTCACCTACGATGTCACAGATGCGCTTGCGCTGACAGGCGGTATCCGGCGGACGAAGGATAGCCGGTCGTCCAAGGCGCAAACGAGCCTGCTTGTTCCCGGCTTCCCGGCTGGCCCCGTCCTTGCCGCCTCGGGCTCGTTCAGGGCCACGACCTGGAATGCCAGCGCGCTTTACAAGATCAATCCCAATGTGAGCGTCTACGGTGCCGTCCGCCGCGGTTTTCGTGCTGGCGGGTTCAATCCGGCCGCCTCGACACCGGAACTGTTATCCTATGCGCCCGAGACGGTCACGGATTATGAGATCGGCATCAAATCCTTCTTCGTCACCGAAGGGGGGTGGAAGATCCGCGCGAACGTCGATCTGTTCTACGACGATTACAAGAACATACAGAGGCTGGTGCTTCTGCCGACAGTTCCGGCTGCAACCTATACGACCAATGCAGCTCGCGGCAACGTCAAGGGCCTCGATCTGGAATTGAGCGTCGCCCCGAGCCCAGTCTTCGAGACGAGCTTTCAATATGCCTATCTCGATACCCAGTATAAAGATTACACGGATTTCGTCGTGACACCCACGGGTCTCGTCTCGGCGGACCTCAGTGACAGCCGCTTTCCCAATGCGCCACGTCACCAATTCACCCTCACGCCGCAGTTGAATGTGCCGCTGTCCAATGAATTTGGCACGGTGACGGCGCTGGCTGCGCTCTATTACCAAACAGGCGTGGCCTTCGATCCGGCGAATCGGATCGATGGGGTTCTCCAGCCTGGGACGACCGTCAAGGGCTATGCCAAGCTCGACCTCAGGGTCGAGTGGCGGGATATCGCAGGGACCGGCCTGTCGCTGGCGGCTTATGCCCGAAACGTCACCAACAAAAAGTATATCGTGGGCAATGCCAATCAGTTAGCGAATTTCGGCACCCTGCTTTACACATATGCGGAGCCGAGAATTCTTGCCATGGAAGCAACATTCAAGTTCTGAATATAACATTATCATCAATCTGGATTATATTCCAAATATTGGAATAATAATAATTTCAGAAGTTAAATATGTGCTGGCCGCGCGTCGTGGCACATGCTCCAGGAGACGACCGAATGCTCAACGAAATCACATGGATGCCGGCTTGGCAGATTCGGAATCTGATCGTCAGGCGGGAGATTTCGCCGGTGGAGGTGACCGAACATTTCCTCGCGCGGATCGAAGAGCATGACGGCAAGATTCAATCTTTCGCACATGTCGATCGTGCCGGCGCGCGCGCGCAGGCCGCACGGGCCGAGCGGGCGGTCGCGGCGGGGGAGCAGCTAGGCTCTCTCCACGGTATTCCCGTTTCGGTGAAGGGCCACATCTTTGTCGAAGGTCTGCCGACGTTCGATATGGGAACCCTCTCCAACATTCCCGCCGCCCCGCGGGACGATGTACAGGTCGAGCGGCTGCGGACGGCGGGAGCCGTGATTATCGGCACGAATACGCTCATGGGTTCAGGTTCTGATGCGAGCCTTGCTGGCGGAGACCCCCGGCGGAGTTACAACTGGGATGTCGAGGCGCGCAACCCGTGGGACATATCGCGCGTGCCGGGCTGGTCCAGTTCGGGGACCGCAGCAGCAGCGAGCGCCCGTCTGGTGCCGATCGGCCTGGGGTCTGATGGTGGCGGTTCGACACGCCTGCCATCGGCTTATTCCGGGGTGTTCGGCATCGTGGCTACACCGGGACGCATCCCCTGGATTCACCCATCCGCGCCCGCGATGGCGCTCACCGCGAGCACGGGCCCGATGTGCCGCGACGTGCTCGATGGCGCCATCGCCACGCAGGCGATGGCTGGTCCGGATGGTCGCGATTTCTATAGCCTGTACGATGAACCCGATAATTATAGCGCGAACATTGAAGACGGCGTGGAGGGGATGCGCTTCGCATGGAGCGACGATATGGGCTTCGCCTCGCTCTACGCGCAGGAAGAAAGCCCGCGCGTGATCGCCGCCATCCGCGCAGCCGCGCACGGCTTCAACCAGCTTGGCGCCACGGTCGAGACCACCGACGAGAAATGGGACGACTTCTGGGACGGCTTCATGATGATCAACCGCGCTTTCGGCGCTGGCGGGCGCGGCATGGGCGAGCAGCCCCCGGCCGACGAATTATGGGCATCCCTGCAATCGCGCGGCGAGAATGTGGACAGGTTCAATCGCCTGTTCAAGGATTATGACGTGCTGCTCACGCCGACGACCCAGCTGCTCCCGCGCAAGATTGAGGACTGGAACGATTGCTGGACGATCAACAGTCCGCAATATCCGCATGGCAGTTTCGCGGGCGTCTATACAAGCCACGTCATGCTCTTCAACTGGCTGTCCATGCCTGCCTTTTCGGTGCCGGCGGGCTTCGTCGATGGGCTTCCCGTCGGATTGCAGATCGTTGGCAAGCCCGGCAGCGAAGCCAAGATGTTCAAGATCGCTCGCGCTTTTCAGAAGGCATTCCCGCATGACCAGCGCCCGCCGACCTTCTGAGCAAGCCCAGTGGAATTGATTGCGCGCATCGCTCGATGGCTATGATCCGTTCTTCACCAGCCGGCGACAAGCTGTTCTGTCGGTCGACAAGCTTGCCCCCTTCTGTCCGAGGCGCTCGATGAACGACCAGCCAGTTAATGCAGCAGACCATATGTCTCCCGCCGTGCGGGACGCATGGCGCGCTTACCTCGATGCCATCGAAGTGGTGCGTGAATTCATCTATTCCCGCGAATATGCCGAGCTGCCGACCGTCCGGCAGCAGGCTACCCAGTTCCTGATGCAGATGCAGGCGGTCAGCTATCAATGGATCATCGCGCCTCAGGTCGATTATCCGCGCTTCTATCGTTATCTGCATGAACCGATGAGCTGGAACTGGGGGTTCCCATCGCCCGACTATGGGTATCGATGGGGTTTCGTCGATGGCAGGCAGACCTATCGCATCAGCGGCAAGCGCAGCGATTGCGTGTTTCTCGACATTCAGGTTCAGCCACTGTTCGGGATCGTCGAGGATGCCGAGTTCGTCAAGCTGCCAACGAAATCCTATCTCGTCGACGACATGCAGATGGATGCGGACGGGAGCTTCGAGATCATCGCCAGTCCGGAGCCGCATCCCGGCAACTGGATTCAGCTGGACCCCAATCAGCATGTCATGGTGCTGTTCGTTCGCGAAACTTTCTATGACTGGGGCAAGGCGCGCCCGTCCAGCATGTGGATTGGACGCGTATCCGATACGCCGGCACGGCCAATGCTGAACGACGAACCGGCGCTGATCGCAAAGCTTGAGCACGCTGCCCGCTTCGTCAAGTTCATCGTCCGAGCGTGGGTGACAGCGGGGTTCGATAGAAGCCTGGCGGCGCAGGATCGTCAGTTCAACCACTTCGCTACGCAGCATATTCCGGCCAATGCGGGGGGTAATCCCCTTGCGGTCTATCACAATATGATCTTCAGTCTGAAAGACGATGAAGCACTGATTATCGAGGTGAACGCGCCGACCAGTCGCTATTGGAGCTTCAGCATCGCCAACCGTTACATTCAGCTCATCGACTATGTTTATCATCAGTCGAGCCTGAACGGTCATCAGGCACGGCAAGATGCTGACGGCAAATATCGCTTTGTCCTGTCCAAGGATGATATCGGCGCACCCAATTGGCTCGACCCGCTCGACGCGGCGGAACTGGGCATGATGCAGTTTCGCCAATTTTATCAGGAACAGGCGGTTGATCTGCCGAAGGTGATCAGCGTGAGGTCACAAGATGCGTTCGCCGCGCTTCCGGCCGGTACGATCTTCATTTCACCTGCGGAGAGGCAGGCTCAGCTTGCACAGCGCAGTCGCGATGTGCTGGCCATTTACGGCTATTGAGCCGCCGCGCCATTTGTCGCCTTCTCCGCTTCAACCTCCATTTCGGCGAGAGCCGGGAAAGACACGGACTTCATGCTTACAGCCTCAGGATATTTCGACGGCGCAGCAATCTTTGATCGCGTGGCAGAGGATACGAGTCTGGGCTCGCATGCCGATCCGGCTGTTCGCGAGCGATATATTGCCATCGTCGAGCAGTTCAATGATTTCGCCAAACCGCGCGAGGATGCCGTGGAAGGATCGCTCCGTGATCTGCGGCGTATCGTCGAGATGCGGCTTCAGTTGTCCCGCGACTGGGCGGACTATCCCGCGATTCTGGATGAAGAGATCACCCGACCGATATTCGTGATGGGCTTTCCGCGCGGTGGCACCACCTTGTCGCAAAAGCTGCTGTCTCTGGACTGGGGTCATCGCACCCCGCGTTATATGGACGGGTTGTTCCCGTCACCGCCGCCCGGGCTCGATCCCGATGCCGATGCCGAAGCGTTCAGGGCAGGCGACGCTTATACCCAGCATGTGATCGATCGCGAACGCATGGCGTTGGTCGCGCATCCTTATCACGACAAGGGAGCGATGGCCGAGGCGGAGGATGAGTGGGGCGCTTGCCTCGATTTCCGGTTCGTTTATCCGCTGCACTTCCAGAACACGCCCAGCGTGCCGCCGACCTTGCCCCCGTCGGACCCGCACGCCCATTATCTGTTCCAGAAAAATATGATGCGGCAATATCAGTGGAAGCGGCCGACTGCCCGCTGGGTCGGCAAGGGCGTCCTTCATCATTACATGGCGCCATCGCTGTTCGATGTTTTTCCCGATGCCATCGGCGTGTGGTGCCACCGCCCGATAGAAGATCAGATCGCCTCTATGATCTCGATCAACAATATCTTCTACCAGCCGATCCGCGGGGGAAACTGGCGCGAGGAGCCGTCCAAGATGGTGGAAGCGGTGGAGGCTGGCGTGCAGGCGGTGCTGGCGAATCCTATGGTGAATGACCCGCGGATCTACCACCTGCGGTTCGCGGACCTGGTGAAGGATCCTGTCGCTGCGCTCGCCGGGGTCTATGAATCGCAAGGCCTGCCCTTCACCTCCTATTTCGAGCAACGCATTCGTGCCTGGCTGGCGCACCCGTCGAACAAGGTGGATCGTCATGGGCGATTCAACCATTCCCCCGAGCAGCATGGGCTCGACCGCAAGGAACTCGCGCGCATCTTCAAGCCCTATAAGGAGCGGTTCGGGCTGTGAGCTGGCTGGCGTATCTGCAATGCCCTCTGGGTTGACTGCGGCAAGTTGACCAGATTGATATGCTTTAAGCGGCCCCGACGTAAAATTTCGGGTGGGTGGCCGCCTGTGCGTGAAATATCGAGTGCAATGCCGACAGGACGCCGCAAAGGAACATAAGCCATGGAAACAGAAAGCTGATCATGAGTTCGAATGAAGTTGCGGGCAACCCATATGACGAGACGGGGCTGGATCGGATCAAGGCGCTCGTGGAAAAAACCATAGGCGGCAAGATCGTGCGGCTCGAACAGCAGGCTCGCTGGCGACCGGCATGGTTTGCCGACGTGGAAATGGACGGAACCATCCTGCCGCTGCACCTGCGCGGCAATCGCGTTGGCGACGTGGCGATTTTTCCCGATCTGAAGCGCGAGGCGGACATTATTGATGTGCTCCATCGGGGCGGCGTGCCGGTGCCACGCATCCACGGCTATTGCGCTGATCCCCCATGTATCATCATGGATTCATTGCCCGGCACCCGCGATGTGCATGCCGCCACAACGTCCGATGATCAGCGCCGGGAAATTGGCCGCGCGCTGATGAACGGGCTGGCGGTCATGCATCAGCTGCCGCTCGACTCGTTTGCCGCAATCGGCATCGAGATTCCCGATACGCCGGAGGAAATAGCGCTGGTCGGCTTGCGCGCCTACATGCCGCTCTACCAGCGCACGAAAAGCAAGCCTGAGCCGCTGCTTGAGTTCGTCATCCGCTGGCTGGAGCGGAACTATCCCAGGCACCGTACACGGGCCAGTTTCGTCCAGTTCGATTGCGGCCAATTCCTCGTGGAGGATGGCCGGATGACCGGCTTTTATGACTTTGAATTTGGCCTTGTGAGCGATCCACACGTCGATCTGGCGACGCTGGCCATGCGCGACAGCGTGGAACCGATGGGGCGCCCGCTGCCGGAATTGTTTCGCTACTATGAAGAAGCGACGGGCGAGCCGGTCGATCACGACATCGTGCAATATTATATTGCCTTGTTTTCGACATTGGGGACGATGCAGTTCGCGGGCACCGTCGGCAAGCCGACTCCTGGCGATCCACACGCCGTTTATCTGTCATGGGATATGTCTCTGCGTAAATGCATTTTGCTGGCCTTGTCCAAGCTGTTGCACGCGCCGTTTCCCGATCATGAGGCCGTGCCGATCACGCCCTCGGCGGGCAAGAGCGGCACAGCGATCGCTGCGCTTGTCGACACGATCCGCCAGGTGCGCGGCGCGGCGCCGATTGATACGCATACGCTGGAGCAGGCGCTGGAACTGGCCGAGTGGATTGAGCGGGATGATCGCTGTGGAGACGAACTGCGTGCCCGCGACCATGCGGATATCAGCGCTTATCTGAAGGTGGATTTTGCGGATATCGACGATGCCGTTCTGGCGCTCGAGCGGCACGTGCAGCAGGCTCCTGCCGAGGAAGAGCTTGCACTCTTCACGCTGCTGGCCCGTCTCGAACGACGGCGTCAGGCGGTGTTCGAGCCGGTGAAGCTGGGTATCCACTCGCGCAATGTCATCCCTATCGAAACGCGCTGATATACCCAATGGTAGGGGACGACGCTCTGTTGATGCGGTCGAAGAAAAAGATTGGAAAGGAGATCAACCATGTCTGACGTATCCAAGCAGGATATCGAGAATTTCATCACCAACCAATATCGATTGTGGAGCGAGAACCGGATCGACGAGATGATGGATTTGTTCCGTGCCATCGCGCCGAATGGATTCACCATCCAATATGTCGGAGCCCCCGAGGTTGAGGGGGAAAAGGCGATGGCCGACATGATCGCCGAATATGCGGGTAAGATTCGGACGAATCTGGTCAGGCTGCTCATCAACGGCAACGAGGCAGCAACCGTTGTGGACAATATCCGTAACGATACGGAGCAGGTTATTCCGAGCATCGAGACATACCGGTTCGAGAATGGCAAGATGTACGTCCGCTATTTCCATTAAAGACGTGGGAGCCCTCGGCAGAGGGCTCCCTAGCTTTGTCTTGAATGCGGATGAGCCGATCTCTCCGCTGGACGTGGGCAGTGCCGCCTCAACGCGCCATGATCGTTGCCATTCTGCCGGTCGAACTCGCAGCGAATTAACCGGTGGGCCAGATGGCGCGGGCTCAGGCGGGTTCCGATCGATCGATGAGGCCGCTGTCCAGCAGGGGAGCGGCGTCGATATGCTGCGCGTCCATGAGCGTCGCCAGACGCTCGACGGCGGCCAGGATCATGGCCTGTTCCCATGGCGGCAGACCCGCAAAGCGATCGGTGAAGGTAGTCTGCAAGAGGTCCGGAGCGTCGGTGAGCGCGGCTTTGCCAGCGGGCTGGGCTGACAGAATGAACTGGCGCTTGTCCCTTTCGCTGCGCTGGCGTTGCACCAGTCCGAGTTCCTGTAGCCGGTCGACGATCGCCGTAATGGTCGCCTGACTGAATTGAAGGGCCGTTGCGATCGTTCCGGGGGTGGCCGAATCGCGGGAGTCGATTTCGCGCAGGACGAGCCATTGCGACGGGGTGAGGCCGGTCATGCTGGCGAGGCGGCGGCTGCCGATTTCGGTGGCGCGGAGCACGCGGCGCAGGGCGCGCAGCGTCAGGGAGGCGATCTCTGAATCCATGAAGGAATTATAGAAGGGTTGGGGATTTTTCGCCACGCGGAATCCTTCGTAGAGTGAAGGAGTTTCGCACATGTTTCATTGACCGAAGGACTCCTTGAAAGCCATCAGGGTTGAAAACCGAGTCCAAACAGCCATATATGGCGCCGAAGTCACACCGGGACCATGCAGGTTCCAAAGAATATGCTTCGGGAGGTGAATAATCGTTAATCCGGAATCCGACGCGGCCCTGGCGCCGCCACGGAAGTTCGCGCGCCCCGCGCCCGGCGTGCAACCCGAGTTTCAGTTGCGCCCGCCCATGGGGAGCGATGGGCCTTCGATCACCAGCCTGATCGCGCGGTGCCCGCCGCTGGACGCCAATTCGGCTTATTGCAACCTGCTGCAATGCACGCATTTCGCGGAAAGCTGCGTCGTTGCGGAGCATCGCGGCGAGGTCGCGGGATGGGTTTCGGGCTATCGCCCGCCGTCCGAGCCGGAGAGCTTCTTCGTGTGGCAGGTCGCCGTTTCGCCCGCCGCGCGGGGGCACAGGCTGGCCGGACGCATGATCGAGGCGCTGCTGGAGCGTCCGGCGGCGGCAGGCGTCACGCACCTCATCACCACGGTGACGGATGACAATCACGCGTCCTGGGCCCTGTTCAAAGGGCTGGCGCGGCGATGGAACGCGTCCCTGACCAAGAGCGCGCTGTTCGAGCGCGACACCCATTTCGCCGGTGCCCATGCCACCGAATGGCAGGCCCGCATCGGCCCATTGCCGCGCTGATCCGCGACATACCCCATCAAGGAGAATTGGCGACATGAGCACCACCCTTCCGCAGCCCACCACATGCAAACCGGACACAGCCATCTATGAACGCCGGGAATCGGCCGTACGCAGCTATGCGCGGTCGATGCCGCGCCAGTTCAACAAGGCGGAAGATGTCTGGATGCACGACAATCAGGGCGGCCGGTATCTCGATTTCCTGTCGGGCTGTTCGACGCTGAATTACGGCCATAACCATCCGGTTCTGAAAAGCGCGCTGATGGATTATATCGCCGCCAACGGCATTACCCATGGTCTTGACCTGCACACCGACGCCAAGGAGGCCTTTCTCGACACGCTGGAGACGGTGATCCTCAGGCCGCGGGGGCTGAATTACCGGGCGATGTTCACCGGGCCGACCGGCACCAATGCGGTCGAAGCGGCGATCAAGCTGGCGCGCAAGGTGACGGGCCGCGAACTGGTGATCGCCTTCACCAACGGTTTCCACGGCATGACGCTGGGGGCGCTGGCCTGCACCGGCAATGCCGCGAAGCGCGGCGGCGCGGGCGTGCCGCTATCCCATGTCGCCCATGAACCCTATGACGGCTATCACGGGCCGGACGTGGACACGGCCGAACTGCTGGAACGGCGCCTGGCCGATCCGTCAAGCGGCCTGGACGCGCCCGCCGCGATCCTGGTGGAAACGGTGCAGGGCGAAGGGGGCCTTAACGTCGCGTCCGCCCCATGGCTGCGGCGCATCGCCGCCATCGCGCGCCGCCACGGCGCGCTGATGATCGTCGACGACATTCAGGCGGGCTGCGGCCGCACCGGCGGCTTTTTCAGCTTCGAAGACATGGGTTTCGTCCCCGACATCGTCACCATGGCGAAGTCGCTTTCGGGCATGGGCCTGCCCTTCGCGCTGGCGCTGTTCCGGCCCGAACTGGATCAATGGTCGCCCGGCGAGCATAACGGCACCTTCCGGGGCAATAACCACGCTTTTGTCACCGCAGCCGCAGCGTTGCGCCATTTCTGGAGCGATGGGCAGTTCCAGCAGGATGTCGCCCGCAGAAGCGGGATGCTGGAACGGCGGCTGGATGCGATGGCGGCCGAACATGGCCTGTCGACGCGCGGCCGGGGCATGATGCGCGGCATCGACCTGGGATCGGGCGAAATCGCCGGGACCGTCACCGCCACCTGTTTCGAACGCGGCCTCATCATCGAAACGAGCGGCGCCCATGACGAGGTGGTCAAGGTGCTCGCCCCGCTCGTCATCGACGACGCGCTGCTGTCGGCAGGGCTCGACATTCTGGAAAGCAGCATCCGTGAAACGCTGGCCACGCCCTATGGCGTCGCCGCGGAATAAAAGGAGACAAGAGCCATGATCGTCCGCAAACTCCAAGCCATCCGCAAGTCGGACCGCAACGTCCAGTCAAAGCAGTGGGAAAGCGCCCGCCTGCTGTTGAAGGACGACAATATGGGCTTTTCCTTCCACGTTACGACCATGTACGCGGGCGAGGAATTGCACATGCACTACCAGAACCATCTGGAAGCCGTGCTGGTGCTGAAGGGCACCGGCACGATCGAGGATCTGGGTTCCGGCATCACCCACCAGCTCGCATCGGGCGTCATGTATGCGCTCAATGCCCATGACAAGCATGTGGTGCGGCCCACCACCGACATATTGTGCGTCTGCGTGTTCAATCCGCCGGTCACCGGTCAGGAAGTGCATGACGAAAGCGGCGCCTATCCCGCCGAGACGGACATGGTTCGCGAGGGCGAACTTACCCATTGAAGATTACAGGAAAGGGGGAAGTCCCTTGAAAGACATCTACCCATCCCGCCATGCAGCCATGGCGGAATTCTCGCCGCGCCTCGACCCCGTCGTTCACAGCGAATGGAACGAAGCCGCGCCCATCGGCGCCCAGCAGGCCGAACAGTTCGAGCGTGACGGCTATCTGGTGCTGGAGGACATGTTCTCCGACGAGGAAGTCGCGTTTCTTCAGGCCGAGGCCGGTAAGCTGCTGGCCGATCCCGCCGCGCTGGAGGCCGAAACCGTCATCACCGAGCCGGGCAGCCGGGAAGTGCGGTCCATCTTCGCGATCCACGCGCAGAGCCGCGTGCTGGCGCGGCTGGCCGCCGATGAACGGCTGGTCGGCGTCGCACGCTTCCTGCTGGGCGACGAGGTTTACATTCACCAGTCGCGGCTGAACTACAAGCCGGGCTTTCAGGGCCGGGAATTCTACTGGCACAGCGATTTCGAGACATGGCATGTGGAGGATGGGATGCCCCGGATGCGGGCGCTGTCCATGTCGGTCCTGCTGGCGGAAAATACGCCGCATAACGGACCGCTGATGCTGATCCCCGGATCGCATCGCGCTTTCCTGACATGCGTGGGCGAAACGCCCGAGGACCATTATCGCACATCCCTCAAGAAGCAGGAATATGGCGTGCCGGACGAGGACAGCCTGGCCGAACTGGCGCACAGGCATGGCATTGTCGCGCCGACCGGCAAACCGGGATCGGTCGTGATCTTCGACTGCAACGTCATGCATGGGTCGAACGGCAACATCACGCCTTTCCCCCGCGCCAACGCCTTCCTTGTCTATAATGCGGTCAGCAACCGGTTGGCCGCGCCCTTTGGCGTCGAAAGGCCGCGCCCCGAATTCGTCGCCACGCGCGGCGAACCGCGGGCGATTGCGCCGATATCCGGCCTCCTGCTGGAAGAGGCGCCGGCATGACGGGCCGCCACAGCGTCGAGAAGATCGGCGGCACGTCCATGGCCGCCACCGCGATCCTGTTCGACAATGTGCTGATCGCGGGGCGCAAGGACGCCGATCTCTACAACCGCATCTTCGTCGTGTCGGCCTATGCCGGGATGACTGACCTGCTGCTGGAGCACAAGAAGAGCGGCGAGCCGGGCGTCTATGCGCGTTTCGTCGCGGACGACGGCGCGGATGGCTGGCGCGAGGCGATGAAAGACGTGCGGGCGGCCATGCGGGCGCGCAACGCGGAGATGTTCGTCCCTCCCGAAAGCCTGGCCCGGGCCGACGCTTTCGTCGACAGGCGGATCGATGGCGTGGCCGCATGCCTTGAGGATCTGGCGCGGCTACGCAGCCACGGCCGTTTCTGTGTGAAGGAACAGCTGATGACGGTGCGCGAGATGCTCGCCGGACTGGGCGAGGCGCACAGCGCGCACAGCACGGCGCTGCTGCTGCGCGACGCGGGCGTCCATGCGCGCTTCGTCGACCTGACGCTGTGGGACCAGCAGGACATGCGTGCACTGGACGAGCGCATCGTCGAGGCGTTCGAACCCATCGACCTGTCTACGACCCTGCCCATCGTCACCGGCTATGCCGGGTGCAGCGAGGGCATGGTGCGGCGTTATGCGCGCGGCTATTCGGAAATGACCTTTTCCCGCATCGCCGTGCTGACCGGCGCGCGCGAGGCGATCATCCACAAGGAATTCCACCTGTCGAGCGCCGATCCCAGGCTGGTCGGCACCGACAAGGCGCGCAAGATCGGGCGCACCAATTACGATGTGGCCGACCAGCTCGCCAATCTGGGGATGGAGGCGATCCATCCCGGCGCGGGGCGGGGCCTGCGCCAGACGGATATTCCGCTGCGCGTTCGCAACACGTTCGACCGGGAAGATGGCGGCACGCTGATCTGCGGCGACTATGTTTCCGACACGCCGCGCGTGGAGATCGTCACCGGCATCCGCCACGCCCAGGCGCTGCAATTTTTTGAGCAGGACATGGTGGGCGTGAAGGGCTATGACGCCGCCATATTGGAAACATTGACGCGCCATCGCGCATGGATCGTCAGCAAATCGTCCAACGCCAACACCATCACCCATTATCTGTCGACCGACGCCGGAACGGTGAATCGGGCGATCGAGGATTTGCAGCGGCGCTATCCCGACGCCGCCATATCGGCCCAGCCGGTCGCGATGGTGTCGGTGATCGGCAGCGACATCGCCCGGCCCTCGCTGGTGGCGGACGCGCTGTGCGCGCTGGCCGCGCAGGGGATCGGCGTCATCGCGATGCAGCACCAGATCCGCAATGTCGACGTGCAGTTCATCATCGACGTCGCGCAATATGATGCGGCCGTCCGCGCGTTGCACCGGGCGCTGGTGGAGGAAGAGAACGAGGACGAGGCGATAGCGGAGGGCCAGCGCGCGGCCTGATCGGCCGGAATCGCGCACGACATCATGCTTGCAGCCATTAAACCTGTCCAAAGCCTGCTGCTGTCCATCTTCATGCTGATGGCGGGGAGCGGTTTCCTGGCGACGCTCATCAGCCTGCGGCTGGAGCGCGAGGGGAGCGGCACGATTACCATCGGCATCGTCGCCACCGCCTATTTCGGCGGCCTGATGATCGGTGCGCTGCGGGCCGGGGGGATCGTGCGGCGGGTGGGGCATATCCGGGCCTTCGCCGCCTTCGTCGCTTTGCTGTCGGCCAGCACCTTGGCCTATGTGCTGCTGCACCATCCGCTGTTCTGGATGGTCTTGCGGCTGATCGACGGGATCTGCGTCGCGGGGGTGTTCGTCTGCCTCGAAAGCTGGCTCAACGACCGGGCCGAACCGGAGATGCGGGGCAGCGTGCTGGCGGCCTATATGGTCGCGCTCTATTCGGGGCAGGCGATCGGCCAGTTGTTGCTGGGCGCGAGCGGGGCATTGCCCTCCATTCCCTTCCAGCTTGCCTCCATCCTCATTTCGCTCGCCATCATTCCGTTGTGTCTGACGCGCAGTTCCGCGCCGGCGCCCGCGGAAGCCAGCGCCCTTTCGATCCGGTCGCTGCTAGCCGCCACGCCGTTGGGCACGATGGGCGCGGTGGCGACGGGGTTGATGCTGGGCGCCTTTTACGGGCTGGCGGCGGTGCATGTCCGGCGGCTGGGGCTGGACCTGCCGGAAACGGCGCGGTTCATGATGATCGTGATCCTGGGCGGCGTGGCGTTGCAATGGCCGCTCGGGCGGCTGTCGGATCGCTACGACCGGCGGCGGGTCATCATCCTGAGCTTTGCCGCGACCGCGCTGGTCAGCCTGGCGCTGGCGCTGCGCGGTTCGGGCGGGGTGGGGCTGCTGGCGCTGGGCGCGCTGTTCGGGGGGCTCAGCTTCGCGCTCTATCCGCTGTGCGTCGCGCATTGCAACGACAGGCTGCTGGAAACGGAGCGCGTGGCGGCCAGCGGGCGGCTGGTGCTGCTTTATTCCATTGGCGCGGCGCTCGGCCCGGTCTGCGCGGCGAGTTTCATGACGGCGGCAGGGACCGGCGGGCTGTTCCTGTTCATCGCCATTTGCGCCGTGCTCGCGCTGATCTTCGGCCTCTGGCGGCAGAGGGCGTCCGATCCTGTGCCGGGCCGCGAGCAGCAGGAGTTTCAGATCGTCCCGCGCACCACGCCCATGGCGTCCCTGCTCGATCCGAACACACCCGATGAGGGCGCGACCCAAGGACAGACGACATGAGCGCGATTTCGCCCGCACCCGCATCGCCAGCCCCGCCGTCTTCGGCACAGGATGCCACCTTGCGCCGCGCCATCGCCGCATCGGCCATGGGCAATGCGACCGAATGGTTCGATTATGGCATCTATGCCTATGGCGTGACCTATATTTCCGCCGCCCTGTTCCCCGGCGACACGGACGAAGC
>Ga0182746_1001778_pt1 | contig 18109 bp, 19 predicted proteins | sample eDN3rd30CBELigOP_FD_128881 | JGI IMG/M metagenome (GOLD analysis project Ga0182746, IMG submission 128881) | Enriched Organic Plus compost microbial communities from Emeryville, California, USA - eDNA 3rd pass 30_C BE-Lig OP (version 2) (version 2) ... | reverse complement strand
CGGCTGGACGAGCCGGAAGTGCAGCACAATTGGCGCTCCTGGTGGTGGCGGTGACCATGATCGTCGCGGTGACCAGGGTCGGTGTGAAGCTGCTGCGCACCGTTCGCCGCCTACACTCCCGCGCCCACACCCACGCCGAGGCCGCACGCCTAGTTGGCCGTCCGACCGATCAACCCCATGTCTTCGTCGTCGACGCCGAGCAGCGCACGGCCTACTGCGTGGCCGGCAAACCGCCGGCGATTGTGGTCACCAGCAGCGCGGTCGCCGCCCTTGATGCGCAGGAGTTAGAGGCCGTATTGGCCCACGAACGGGCACACCTCGATGGCCACCACACCACGATAGTGACGCTGCTGCGCGGTCTGGCAATGGTGTTTCCGCGGGTGACATTGATGACCCGCGCAGCCGGCGACGTCACCCGGTTGTTAGAAATGTGTGCCGACGATACCGCCGCCCGCCAGCACGGCCAGTACACACTGCTGACGGGGTTGATGGCGCTGGCCGGTATCACTCCAGCCGAGGCTCTGGGCGCCACCGACGTGGCGGTGTTGAGCCGTGCAGAACGTCTGGCGCTGCCTCTCGCGTCGCACAAGCGCTTCGGCGCCCGTGCCAGCCTCACCGGGGCCACCGCTCTCATCGCGTTGGCTCCGGTGGGGACATTCCTCCTCGGGGCATCTGGGTTGGTCTGCGGCTGAGCGGATCGGGGGTGACCCGCTCGTCGGACGGCCGCCAGGGTTCCTCGGCGAGTACGCCGACGGTGGCACCGACCAGCTCCCTTGGTTCGATGCGACGGCCGCGGCTGTATGCGAGTTCGACGGCCAGCAGGTTCAGCGCTCCGACCAGGACCACGACGGGCGACGTGAACGCCCAGTCGGAATACCTGGCCAGCCCAGGGGCCGACACGGCTGCGGGGCACTGGCGAACGTGGGCAGTGTGCAGGCTGCTGATGGATCGTGCACGTCTCGACACATCCACACATACTAACTATTTACGTACTATGCTACGCAGTAGATAAGAGGAGGCCGTCCGAGAGGAGCGCCCACCCGCATGAGTCCCATCCGCAGAATCCCGCGCGACCGCCACTCGTCCATATATACCCCGGCCTACCGTCGGCAACGCCGATACCGTGCCGCTGGCTGGAGCCTCGTGGGCATTGGGGGCGTCATGGCAGTCGCGCATGTCGTTACCCACTTGGGCCGGCTCCATATCGCCGGATATCAGGATCTCCTTCTCGGCTACCCCATGGCAGGGCTGCTGACACTGGCGGGATTCATCGTCGTGGGATCTGCATCAAACGCCCGCGGTTGAGATTCCTGCCAAACAAGTTGGCGGATAAACACATTCGCGAAGAATGTGCGGCCGTTGAGCGGCTTGCAAGTGGTTCGGGCCTCGCTCAGCGCGACGCCTCGTCGAGTAGCGCTAGCAGCTAGAAGTAAATATCTGCTGAAGTTTGAACAGCGAACCTCGCAATACTCCACATTGATCTACGTAGTAAGGCAGTATTAAGCGGTGCTTGACACTGCCACCGCCACTGCACCGTTCGGCGTACTCGTCATCGAGATTGGTACCGGTTGGACCGACTTGGTCACCGACAGTCTGCGACGCGAGGGGATTCTGGTGTCGATCGCGGCCGGCGGCGCGAGCGCACTGCTCGAGATTGTCGCCAAGGCGCAGCCGCAAATGATCATTCTCGAATTGGGCGGTTCGGTCGCCGAGACATTAGCGACTTGCCGCATGCTTCGCTCTGTTTCGCAAGCCCACATCGCTGTGCTCGCAGCCGACGTCGCTGCCGCCACCGCAGCCGCCGAGGTCGACGCCGGTATCGACGAGGTCATCACCGAGCCTCTGCGCGCGGGCGAGATTGCCTGTCGTGTAAGGACTATGCTGAATCACCGGCGCCCCGCGATCACGATCGGAAGGACGCATACCGATGTGGGTGCAGTGCAACGGTTCGGTCCAATGACGATCGATGAACAGCAGCGTTTGGTGTTCGTCTCCGGTGAGCAGATTCAGTTGACACGCACACAGTTCGACATTCTCGTTGCCCTGTCGCATCGCCCCGGCGGGATCACAACCCGTCGCGAATTGCTCAATGCGGTTTGGGGCCATGGCTGGCAAGGGAATCCCGGTGTCATCGATGTACACATCGGCCACCTGCGGCGCAGGCTGGGCGACGATCCCGCACACCCCAGGCTCGTGATGAATATTCGCGGTGTCGGTTACCGCCTGCCGGACAGCTGCTGACGTGTCCAGATAGGTGTGGGATGCCCCACTGGCGGGTGAGGGGGAGTACCTCTTGCGCGGGCACTGCGGCGCGCGATGAAACCTGTGAATAAGCACGCAGTGTGCTGTGAATGCGCAGTAGACACCATCAGGTTGACGATCTACGGTCTCGCTCAGTACACACGTGGCGGGGTATCTACTCCACCAGGAACCGGCCGAAGGGACACCAATGAACCTGCGCCTGAACCTGCGCCGAAACGGATTATGGTGGCAACTCGGAGTCCTGACGATGATTGTGCTGACGATCGGTGCAGCGATGGTGTTCGTCGAACGTCGCAACCGGGGCCCCTCGGCGGACGAAGTCGATTGCTTGAAGTTCAAGTGTGTTGCATTGACCTTCGACGACGGCCCCACCCCGTTCACCGATCGGCTTCTGAGCGTCCTTGGCGCCCAGGGCGCCAAGGCCACCTTCTTCCTTATAGGAAACAAAGTTGCCCACGATCCCGACGCAGCGCGGCGTATCGCCGACGCCGGGATGGAAATCGGCAGCCACACCTGGGAGCACCCCAACATGTCGACCATCTCGCCAACTGAGATCCCCGCACAGTTACGAAAGGCCACAGCGGTCATCGCTGCGGCCACCGGTCGCGCGCCGTCGCTCTATCGACCCGCCGGCGGACTGTCCAGCGCTGAGGTCAGGGCAGAGGCCGGCAGGCAGGGGTTGGCCGAAATTCTCTGGGATGTGATCCCATTCGATTGGATCAATGACGCGGACCTGGCCGCGACCACCTTCATGCTCAAGACGCAGATCCGACCTGGTTCGGTGGTGCTGTTGCACGATACGTATTCCAGTACCGTCGACCTGATATATCAGTTCCTACCGGTGCTGATTGCCAACGATTACCACATGGTGACCGTGAGCCACCTCCTTGGCCACCGATCGGCGGGCAGCAGTTACGGCGGCCGCGAGAACGGACCACCGGCCAACGCCATTCACGACATCGCGCCCGATCGGACGCCGACGCTGCAGCCCACCCCATCGCCGAAACCAGCACCCAATCTGCCTATTACCGACATCCCGAACCAAAATCCGGGCGGCCCACCCGCCTGAATCCCACACCGACATCGCCGCGACCACGCGTGCTCGATAAGACCAGGGGCGCACACGAGATCGTTGTGCTGCGCCCCAGAGAAATGCAGCAACCCGCGGGTCGCACCAGATGGCAAGCCTCGCTAACCATCGTCGGCTTCATGGTTGTGGTTGATTGCCAGGAGCCAGCAACTGGCCCACGCTACCCGGGGATCGCGAGCCGGTAACAACCCCGCATCGACCCCATCATCTACGTAGTTAGATAGTACTAGCTGTTACAGTGGTTAACACTGTGTGGCACAAAACCGTTACTGGGAAGACGTGGTTGCGATCGGCGACCGCGCTCAGTTTCGTTGCCTTGCTGGTTGTCATCAGCGCGGAGCTCACCGGCGCCACGTTCAGTGGTGGCGCCGAGCGCCATGCACCACATGTGCTTTCCGCAGCCACAGGGAGCGTCGTATCTGTCGGTTTAGATCATCCTCATGCTCAGCGGGAAGAATCCGCGGCCGCTCCGGATACCTTTGCCGCTGCGGTCTTGCCGCGGGCGGTGACGATCCTGGCGATCTTCGCTGTGGTGGTCGCCGCTGACGTGTTCTGGTCAGGCGCAATGCGCGCGGTGGGGGCAACGCAACGTGGTCCGCCGCTGCATTGGGGGTCTAGCCGCCTCTCGGGCTGGCAATTGTTGGTCCGCTTCTGCATCGATCGGCGCTGAGCAGGCATCTCGTCGCCGGTGCCAGCAGATCATGGCCCGCACCGGCGTGCCCCGCCTTCCCTTTCACCCGGCGCCTGCGCTGCATGCGCGGCTTCCCCCACAGGAGTGTTGTTCCATGAACGAAGTTTTGTCCGATTCTGCTGCTGAACTACTGGTGTCGGGCCGTACCCGGCTGACCCGCAATCAACGACCCGGAACGATGGTGGGCAACACACCGGTACTGCGGATATCCGAGCCGTTCACCACCGAGGGCCGCGGATTTTGGGCCAAGCTGGAGAGTTTCAATCCCGGAGGCATGAAGGACCGGCCCGCCATGCACATGGTTGAGCAGGGACGTGCTCGCGGAGACCTGCGGCCTGGGGCGAGAATCGTTGAATCTACCAGCGGTACCTTAGGTTTGGGGCTGGCATTGGCCGGCACAGTTTACGGCCATCCGGTGACTTTGGTCGCCGACCCCGGGATGGAGCCCATCATCCACCGCATGCTCGCGGCGTATGGTGCAGATGTCGATGTGGTCTCTGAGCCTCACCCCCAGGGCGGCTGGCAGCAGGCCCGCCGGGACCGGGTAGCCGAGTTGCTCGCTTCCCACGAACCTTCGTGGTATCCCGACCAGTACAACAACCCCGACAACGTCGCGGCTTACCGTGGGCTGGCACTGGAATTGCGTGCCCAACTCGGCGATATCGACGTACTGGTCTGCTCGGTGGGCACAGGGGGGCATTCGGCTGGGGTGGCGCGGGTATTGCGCGAGTTCAACCCTGACCTACGGTTGGTGGGTGTGGATACCGTCGGTTCGACCATCTTCGGTCAGCCATCAGCTACCCGGTTGATGCGAGGATTGGGGTCAAGCATCTATCCGCGCAACGTCGACTACCGTGCTTTCGACGAAGTCCACTGGGTGGCCCCAGATGAGGCGGTGTGGGCCTGCCGCACCCTGGCCGCCACGCACTACGCCAGCGGTGGCTGGAGCGTAGGGGCGGTGGCGCTGGTAGCCGGATGGGTTGCAAGCAATGAACCACTCGGTGCCACAGTGGCTGCGGTCTTCCCCGATGGTCCGCAGCGTTACTTCGACACCGTCTACAACGACGACTATTGCCGCGCACACGGCGTGCTGCGGGATCAGCCACCCGTCGGGCCCGAGTGGGTGGCCGATCCCGACAAGCGGGTCATCGATCGGTGGACGCGTACCCGCCGCATTGTGGACCCGGTCGAGGGTCATCGCTGATGGGCGTATTCCGCCAGTTCAGGACATTCGGCTGGCCCAGCAGGATGCTGATGATCAACCAGTTCGGCATCAATCTGGGCTTCTACATGCTCATGCCTTACCTGGCCGGTTACCTCGCCGGTCCGCTCGGCCTGGCGGCGTGGGTGATCGGCCTGGTCCTGGGTGTACGGAACTTCTCCCAGCAAGGGATGTTCATCGTGGGCGGCACCCTCGCCGACCGATTCGGCTACAAACCGCTCATCGTGGCTGGGTGCCTCTTGCGCACAGTCGGTTTCGGGTTGCTCGTCATCGCTCACAACCTGCCCGTCCTTGTCATCGCCTCAGCGGCGACGGGTTTTGCTGGGGCGCTGTTCAATCCTGCGGTGCGGGCATATCTGGCCGACGATTCCGAGTCCCGCCGGCTGGAAGCGTTCGCAATGTTCAACGTCTTCTATCAGGCCGGCATTCTGGCTGGCCCGCTGGTCGGGCTGGCGCTCATGGCCGTCGACTTCCGCATGGCCGCCGCCGCCGCGGCAGTGGGGTTCGCGGTCTTGACCATTGCCCAGTTGTTCGCGCTGCCCCAGCACAATTCGGCGGCAGCAGCAGAGAAGACGTCCGTTGTCGACGGCTGGCGTAGTGTCTTGGCGAACCGGTCGTTCGTGTGTTTTGCCGTGGCGATGATCGGCTCGTACGTTCTGAACTTTCAGGTTTATCTGGCCTTGCCGCTACACGCGGCCGCTATCGCACCCAATCACTCCGCGGCGCTAGTTGCCGCTGTGTTCGTAGTATCTGCCGTTGTAGCGGTGGGTGGGCAGCTGCGCTTGACCCGTCGGTTTGCCCGACGGTGGGGCAACGGGCGGTCACTGGTCGTCGGAATGTCCATCTTGGCGGCATCGTTTGTGCCGCTGGTTGTCGTTCCCAACGCCAGCCGGTTCGGTACAACCGGAGCGGTTGTTGCGCTCCTCGCGGCCGCGGCGTTGTTGGCGGTCGGGTCAGCGGCAGTATTCCCATTTGAGATGGACACGGTCGTATCGCTGGCCAGCGGCCGACTCGTGGCGACTCATTATGGGTTCTACAACACCATCGTTGGTGTGGGCATCCTGGTGGGCAATCTTGCGACGGGCTCGCTGCTGCAGGCAGCCCGCGAAGCGGGCGCCGATGAACTTCTGTGGGGCGGACTGGTAGTGGTGGGTGTCGTTGCCGCCGCAGCGCTCTTCTTGCTCGACCGCCACGGGCATCTCAGCGTCGAACAGCAACCAGCGGTGGCAGGCCGCCGCTGAGCCCGTCAGCCGGCGCCGTTCGCACCGGGCCACACGGACTACCTCACCACAGATCGGGCGCCCTTTCTGTCCGCGACGGCGCCGCATGTTGCGGCCGGCCGCGTGCCGGTTCAGCATCTTCTCCATTTGGGATAGACGTTTGCTGGCCAGGCCGCTCGGGCACGCAGCGCCGACACGGCCAACGCCTTGCCGAAGCCGGTCAATGCGTCCGATCCTGTTGGTATTTCGTCGTTTTAACGTGATCGGATCGTTGCAGGATCTGCTCGGGGTTCGCCCACGAAGCTGTACCCTCCAGTTATCTACTATGTAGCTACGTACTGAGTTTCGTAGCAGTTCCCCTGTGTAGGGAGGAGTGTTTCATGAAGAAAGCTATGGTGTTTGCGATCAGTGGACCGTGTAGCATCCTGTTACTGGCAGGGTCGGTGCAAGTGGCGGCCGCTGCGCCCGCGGGTCCCGGGACGGTGCAAGACACCGTGTCGACACTGGAGTCACACGGCTACAAAGTCATCATGAACAAGACGGGCGCGGACTCTCTTGAGGGTTGCACGGTCGCCGCGGTGCGACCGGGACGAGACGTTACGGAGCTGCGTAAGAATGCCCGCGAGCGCACCGTTGAGCGCGTCGTCTACAAGACGGTTTTTCTCGATGTGTCCTGCTAACTCACTGCTATGCGGCGCCGGGATTTCGCCACCGACTGGTGTTCTACCTCACCGCCACGGTGGTCGGCGTCGATGACGGGGCCTTTGGGGTTGCTGACAGGACACTCCAGCTGCCCCAGCCTGCTGCGCTCTCCGTCCCACCCCAGTTGCCGGGCAGCGCGTCGGCGATGTCGCTGGCCGGCACATAAAGAGGGCCGTCCTGGCCGAGCAAGTTGATCCAGGCGATGTGACCGTTGGGTTTCAGGACCCGAGCGAGTTCGCGAGCAAAGCAGAAGGTATCGACAAGCACGGCAGCATCAAAGATGTGATCGTGCATTGGTAATCGCGCAGCGTCGCAGCAGATACGAACGCTCTCGGAAGGCGCTTGGAAGAGCATAGCGATGGATAGATCAGCCGAGACGACCTCATCGAAGTGCTCGACGAGAAGCGGGGTGAGCTGTCCGGTGCCGGATCCGATTTCAAGACAGCGTCCGCCCACGGGTATGTCGCCTCGCCGGAGAGCGTCGTGTACGGCGTCGAAGCGATTCGTGCTGTGTTCGGTGTTCCAGGTTGCTGCCATACCGTCGAACGAGTTGGCGGTAGCTCGGGCGATGTCAGTTGTCCAGACACCGTCGACGGCAATTGCCCGAGCAAAGGCTTGCAACTCTACAAGATGGTCCAGGATGGGTTTCCCGGGCGGCGCGGGGATGATCTGCGGCATCGTGGTGATCGTCATGACGTGTCCCGTCGTCAGGTCGGTGAGACCAGGCTAATCGAGTCGCCGACCGCGAGGCCGCCGGCACATATCATGCGGATCCGCACCGTGCATCTCGCTCCAATCAAGACACCGGAGCGCTTCAACCCTGATTATCTATCTCGCCGCGCCGAGATGCCCTTGCGCACTTGGCAACCGGAACGTCGTGTCCGGGTAGGACAGTCTAATCGTGCTCGGTGCTCGCGCCGAGGTGCGGAACCTCAGTGGAGACTCCCACCCGACCCCGCGCCGGTCACGAGCTTTGAGGAGTGACGGCATCTCAAGAGAGGCTGCGCCCCGCCGAACATCAGTGCTGATCGAAACCCTGGCCAGGTATCACCCAGAGGAGTCAGAGTGCCCTGGTGAACGCTGGTGACGTGGTGCTGCTCAGTTTCATTGCAGGATTGGGTGTACCGGTGACGACTACCCCCGTGGGCGTGTCAGGCGCGGTGTTTCTGCTACCAATCCAACTCACTGTGCTCCAGGTACCGAGCCCTGCCGTGACTCCCACCAATCTGGTGTTCAACATCGTGGCGATCCCTGGCGCACTGGCGCGCTACCGCATCCAGGCGCCGTTACGCAGCCCGCTGATCATGCTACTGCTGATCGGCACCTTGCCTGGCGTCATGATCGGCGCCATCGCCCGGGTGTACCTCGTTCCCGGACCGCACGTGTTCCGCGTGCTCGTCGCTGGATTCCTTCTCCCGCTGGGGATCTGGCTGTGTCTCCCACGTGCCTCGATATCCATGTCGCCGCTGCGGGAAGGCCCACTGCCACGTTCGACGACGGTTCTATTGGCGATCGTCGTCGGTGTGGTCGGTGGCATCTACGGTATCGGGGGTGGATCACTGCTGAGCCCGATTCTGGTCGGGCGCGGCGTTCCCATCGCGACGGTGGCACCGGCCACGTTGGTCTCCACCTACATCACCTCAGCCGTGGGAGCGATCACTTACCTACTCTTGGCAATTGCCAACCCCGGAAGCCACATCGCACCGAATTGGACCATCGGATTTGCTGCCGGTGCCGGCGGACTCATCGGCGGCTACCTCGGCGCCCGTCTGCAGCCCCACCTGCCTGAATGCACCCTGCGCGTCGGACTGGGCATTTTAGCCACCACAACCGCAGCTCTCTACCTGCTCCAAGCGGTGCTCTGAACGTGACGCCAACCCCGGCCAGCGCGGGTCAGTACTCCCGGGTCGGACACAAAATGGGTTCGACAGTCTGACGAGGCCCACCGAATCAAGTCTAGCCAGTGAGGTTTTCGGTTCCTGGCGACTCTTTTGGACAACGCTCTATGGACAACACTGCGTCACGTGACCACTGCCGCGAGCATGGGATCGAGAGTGCACGGCGCACCATAGAACGCACCGTGCAACTGTTCGGGTGAGCGGGTGCCGGGCAATTCGCAGCAGGCGTGCGGTCGAGGCTGGAGTCTCGGTGTTCATCGACGAGTCCTTTCGGGGGCACAGGCTGTGCGAGAACGCCGCAGCCACGCTAATCGCGATGTGATTGAGTGAGATGGTGGCACCCCGGTCTGGGAGCGCAGCGGCCGTTCCCTTGTGCGCAAGTAGGCGTGTCAGATTCGCCGTTAACCCGCGTGCGAGATCCCCTTTGCGGCGCACCGCCAGCAGCTCAACGATGCGGGCAGCGCTGGTCTAGCAGCACCCGCACGACGAGGCTGTCGAAGCCGGGGGAGTAGGTGCGCCAGCCGCACGGACCGCGTCGTAGCCGGCCGTCCTGACTGCGGCCACGATCGCTTCGTCTGCAACAGGCGCTGCGCTGTTGACCACGAGCCGACCGGTGGTGGCGCTGACCTCAATCTGCTTGACCCCACCTACGCTGGCGACCTCTTCGCGAACCGACTGCTCGCAGTGGCCGCATGTCATACCCGACACCTGAAACTCGGTAACCGTCATCGGAGCATCCTTTCTATACCCCTGCAGGGTATATAACGGTTGACTATATACCCCCGTGGTGTATAGCGACAAGTGAGTGAATCCGGCCGGGTTCTGGCGGTGAATTCCGCTCCCGAGGAGGTATTTTCGGGCCGGACCGTGCCGACAGTGCGGTTGGCGCGGTGGCGCCCGGAACGGCAATTGCTACGGCGTTAGTCCGTAGATAGGCTGTCCCGAGAGTTTCTCATCAGCGAAAGGCCTGCACTCGTGCGTAATCCACCAAAGCTCGCCGCCGTGGCCGCGATGCTCCTCTTTGTCATTCTTGGCCTCGCCGGTGCACCCAGCGCAGCGGCGGCGTCTGATCCGTGCCCGCACCGTTTCGGCGCGTCACAACGGTTGGTCGACGCCAACGGAGCTGTCGTCGGTGAGTGGTCGGTATCGGGGCTGCGTGCCAGCGCCGGTCCCGTCGCGGGCTACGCGCCTGCGGGGCGGTTGTGGGAAGCCGACGTCACCGTTGAGGCAGTGACCGGCACTGTGACGCCCATCATTCCCAACATGTACGCGGTGTCACCGAACGGTGAGCGCTATCAGGTCCTGTGGCAGGTCGCCAGTTCAGATGGGTTGGCGCCCAACACCCTGAATCAGGGTCAGCGGTCTTCGGGAAAGTTGTACTTCGATGTCACCGGTGCTGACCCTATGGCTGTCATTTATGCGGCCGCCGGTTCCGCACCTGCGATGATGTGGTGCTGTAACGGTGACATGAAGATGCCCATGTCCATGCCGCGCGGGATGTCGATGCCGATGGCCGGTGGGTCGTGTTGCGACGGACCGCAGCCGTGCCCATGCTGCGCAGGGATGCGCCCCTGATGGATCGTTCTAGCCCCCGCGCAGGTTGGCGCGGGGGCTATTGCGTGGGAAAGTAGACACCGGCGGTTCACACTGCGGCCTGGGTTATATGGGCATCGCGGTTGTCGAGACGAACTGATCGCGCAGCCAGCCGACGAATTCAGCCCACTGCCCGGTCACCAGCGCAAAACCCACGGCGATGAGCGCGACGCCACCGAAAATTTGAATGGACCGCGAATGCCGGCGGGTCCATGCCAGCCAGCGGCTGACCGAACTCGCGCCTAAGGCTATGGCGATGAACGGCGCGCCCAAACCGAGGCAATAAGCCACAATCAGCAGAACCCCGCGCGCTGCAGTGGCCCCTTGCGTTCCGGCCGTCACCGACAGGACTCCTGCCAGCGTCGGCCCCAAGCAGGGCGTCCATCCGAGCCCAAACGTCGCGCCCAGCAGCGGAGCGCCGCTTAGGCTGGTGATCCGTTGTGGATGAAACCGCACGTCGCGTTGCAGAGCCGGGATCAGCCCAATGAATGCCAGTCCCATCACGATCGTGACCACACCTCCGAGTCGTTGCAGCAACTCGCGGTTGAGCGCCAGCGTCCCCATCAGTCCGAAGACCGCCACTGAAGCGGCGACAAACACTACGGTGAAACCGGCGACGAACAAGATTGCCGCACCGGCCACCCGCAAGGTGTCTCGGGTAACGGCCCGGTTGTCGCTTGTGGCGGGGACTCCTACCGTGCCGGCGAGATAGGACAGGTAGCCGGGGACCAGTGGCACGCAGCACGGCGAGGCGAAAGACACTAACCCAGCGAGTGCCGACGCTCCGAGTCCAAGAAGCAGTGGGCCCGTCGCAGCCGCGTCGGCGAAAGCACCGCCGATGCCCTGAGGGGAGCTGGTCATGTTTCTCGGGCCAACCGCTGCACGACGGGCTCTAGGTCCTCAGACAGCAGTGCGCGCAGAAAGACGGCCGCGACACGGTGCTGTCGGTCGAGGACCAGCGTCGTCGGGACGACGCTGGTCGGATACCCCTTGCCCAGTGCGATGAGGCTGCGCATCGACGGGTCGAAGATTGAGTCGTAGCGCACTTTGCGGTCGGTGACAAAATCGGTTGCAGCACTGCGACTGTCGCGTACATCGATACCAAGGAACGCAACACCGAGGGGCTCGGTCTCATCGAATACCGACTCCAGCTGCGGCGTTTCGGTTCTGCATGGACCGCACCACGAGCCCCACACGTTGATCACCAGCACCTTGCCCGCGAAGTCTCGGAGGTGGATAGGCCGACTATCGTGCAGGCTGGGGCCGCTCAGGTCACCGATGGCACCGCGGGACTCTGCAGGGTCGTAGAAGAGGTCAGTTTGACCTCCGGGCGAAACGAACTCGAAATCGCCGCCCAGCGATACCGCGTCGCGGCCGGTGCTGCATCCGACCAGCGCGAGCATGGCGAGGACGGCGACACCAAACCTGGGCAATCGAGTGTGTGGCATCGGCCCTCCGATATTGACCTGGTACACCGAGGCCGTAATACTATCTATGTACGTAGATAGTACGATATCTCCCTGCCCGCGCGGCATCAGCGCTGGCACCGTGCGGATTCTCAACCGTTCACCTGCGTGGATACGTGAGACTTGTCTACGTGACTATTCAGTACGTAGATAACACGGATTTAGTGAGCAAGGGGCGTGCGCGCGACGTAGGCTGGCTACACATCGGCCAGGAGATAAAGGTGAGAACACGCGGATTTGGGGAGCTCGAAGCGGTCATTATGGACCGCGTCTGGTCTCGTCGTCCTGAGGCGGCCATGACGGTACGAGATATCTGCGATGAGCTGTGCGCCGAACGTCGAATCGCATACACCACCGTGATGTCGACCATGGACAATCTGCACACCAAGGGGTGGTTGGCGCGGACCCGGGACGGCAAAGCATATCGATATCGGCCAACGCTTACCCGCGAGCAGCACAGTGCCCGGCTCATGTGCGAGGCACTCGACGGTGGGGGTCAAGCGGAGCTCGTACTCGGCTACTTCCTCGAGCAGATCGGGCCGGAAAAGTCGGCGCGGTAACGCACCGCGTTGGGTCACCGCAGGGCAAAGCGCTAGCAGCACCGGCCCAGCATCCAGGCCACACCCGTTCGACCTTCTGGATGGGCACACTAAACGTGCCGGAGAACTCTGGCCAATATCGGCACGACCGGTGGCACCGCCTGGACTGGATAGCACTACCTGGCCCGACGGGCCAGGTAGTCCATTCGGAAAGCCGAAGTCTACAGGCTGTGACGGGATGCGGCAGTCTGCTCGGGGCACTCCTAGGATGTTAGATCCGTTGATCTGCAGGCAATTTGAGACGTTTAAGCATGAGCGCGTTCACGGCTACGATGAGGCTCGAACCTGACATCGATAGGGCGGCAACCTCGGGACGCAGGACCAGACCGAACATTGGCTCAAAAGCACCAGCGGCGATCGGCAACGCGATCACGTTGTAACCGACTGCCCACCCGAGGTTTTGGCGCATCTTCCGAAGAGTGGCTCGTCCGATGCGCAGTGCGATCGGCACGTCAAGTGGATCTGAGCGCATTAGCACCACATCGGCGGTTTCGATGGCCACGTCAGTCCCTGCACCGATCGCGATTCCCAGGTCGGCTTGGGCCAGGGCCGGTGCGTCGTTGACGCCATCGCCCACCATCGCGACCCTACTGTTTGAACGCTGCAACGCGGCGATCTCCGAGGCTTTGTCCCCGGGCAGCACTTCAGCGATCACACTGTCGATGCCGAGTTGGGTCGCAATGCGTTTGGCTGTGGCTTCATTGTCCCCGCTCAACATCACCACGTCCACACCCAGGTCATGCAATGCGGACACGGCCGCCGCGGACGTTTCCCGGGCGGCATCGGCCAGTGCGATCACGCCCGCCCCTTGGAGGTCCACGGCGACGAGAACGGCAGTGCGGCCACCTTCAGCGAGCTCGTCACGCCTGGCCATCAGAGTTCCGAAATCGACCTTCTCCTCGACCATTAACTTCCGGTTCCCCACGGCAACGTTGTGGCCTTGCACGACGGCTGCGGCGCCGTGCCCCGGCACGCTGCGGAAATCCTGCACCGGTGTGGGTGATATTCCACGACTGGCCGCGTAATTCACGATCGCGGCCGCCAGAGGGTGTTCGGATACGGATTCGACGCCTGCGACCAGGGTCAGCAGCTCTGTTTCGGTGATTCCGTCGACCACCACATCGGTTACTGCGGGCTGGCCCTTGGTCAGCGTACCGGTTTTGTCCATCACCACGGCCTGGATGCGAGCCGAGGTTTCCAGCGCCGTGGCGTTCTTGAACAGCACGCCACGTTTGGCCCCTAAACCGGTACCCACCATGATTGCCGTTGGTGTCGCAAGCCCGAGCGCATCTGGACAGGTGATGACGACGACGGTGATCGCGAACAGTAGTGCGGTTTGCACACCTGCGCCCACCAGCCACCAGATAAGAAACGTCGCAGCGCCGCCGACGAGGGCGACCAGGACCAACCAGAAGGCGGCGCGGTCGGCCAGTCGCTGGCCGGGAGCCTTGGAATTCTGTGCTTCCTGGACCATCTGCACGATCTGCGCAAGGACGGTGTCAGAACCCACCTTGGTGGCGCGCACGCGCAGCGTGCCAGTGGTGTTGATCGAGGCCCCGATCACCGTGGATCCGGGGTCTTTGGTGACCGGCAGGCTCTCACCGGTCACCATGGATTCGTCCACTTCGGAGTGCCCGTCGACCACCTCCCCGTCGACAGGAATCTTTGCGCCCGGCCGGATCAACAACATGTCGCCGACTACGAGGTCAGCGGTAGGTACTTCCATTGGCGTGCCGTCCCGCACGATCACGGCGGTCGGTGGTGCAAGCTCGAGGAGCGTACGGATGGCGTCATTGGCCCCTCCTCGCGCGCGCATCTCAAACCAATGTCCCAGCAGTACGAACGTTGTGAGCACCGAAGCAGCCTCGTAGAACACCTCTCCGCCACCGGTGAGGGTCACGCCGACGCTGTAGATCCAGCCGGCACCGACGGCGACTGCGACCAGCACCATCATGTCGAGTGTGCGGGCGCGCAGCGCCCGCCATGCCCCATCGAAGAAGATCCACGCGCTGTAGAAGACCACCGGAAGGCTCAACAAGAGGGTGAATACGTCATCGCGCATCCCGAACGGTGCCGGCACCGTGAAGCCGAACATGTTGCGCCCCATCGGCGACCACAGCATGATCGGGGCTGACAACAGCAATGCCACGAGGAACCTGTTGCGCATATCGATGACCATCTGGTCCATGGACATGCCGACATGACCGCCGTGCCCCATCATTTCTTGTGGTGTTGCCGCCCCGTGGGCGGCGTGTTGGCCAGGCTCAGCCATCGGGTCGCACAAATGGTTTGGCACGGATTGACCCGCACAGTGCAGGTCACAATTGCGCACCCACCCTGACAGTGCGTCTACCGATGTCTGCGCCGGGTCGTATGTCACTGTTGCTGTCTGGTTGGCCGCGTTCGCGGCCACCGCCAACACACCGGGGCGCCGCCCCAACACCGACTCAACAACTCCGCCAGAGGTCGCCCAATGCAGCCCACCCACATGAAGCACCACTGTGCTCTCAGCCATGATTCTAGGGTCGCTGGGCAGCGTAAGACGCGGCTAGTACTCCGATAAAGATTTCGTCAAGAATCTGGTGCCGGCGAGCGGTCGATTAGTCGGCTAGTGCTCGTGGTCGAAGAGGACCAGCGTGTCGGCCAAGGTGCCATCGACGAAATACGCGCGGCATGTGAATGGATCGCGAATCACGGTGCCGACCTCGGTTTGCGCGTCAACCATGCCTGAGACATTCCACACTGTGATCCGAGCGTGATCGACACCCTTGAGGGGTTCATTGACCATGAGGGGAAACATGTCCCGACTATCGGGGTCCAACTCACTGATGGCCGATGTGACGTCGGACAGTTTGGCCGTCGACGGTGACGCCAACTGGGCACGCACGTCAGATTCGCAACGCTGCTGTGCAATACGTTCGTCTGAGTTGGCTAATCCGAAACCGTGTGTCTTCACCGCGATTACGACTGCGACAGCCAGGATCACCACTGCCGTGGCCCCAAGAAGCCACACACGCATGCCACGCTTCGATGGCCTCGGTTGGCTGTGCATTCCTGCCCTTTCACGGTTACGGTCCAACGACGACCCAGCGGCACTGATGCCTAGACGCTCAGGATTTCAAGGGCCATCGCGCCGCAGCCACGACCGGCGCATCCTCAGGCGCAACCCAAAATTGCTGCATCAAACGTACGTTTAACTACTGGCCACAATAGTAGTTGGGTTTGACGAAACGTCGGCGGCGATGTGGCCAGCAGACTGCACTCCGTACGAAACATCACCATTCCAGCCCGCCACCGATCGCCGAGTGCTGCCCGCGTTCGTTAGCTCTCGATAACCCGGGTCACAAAAGGGGTCATTCCGGCGGTACGGACAGGCGAGATCTTGACGGGCACACCGGTCTGTTGAGCCTCAAGCATCTTCCCACCGCCTAGGTAGAGGGCTTCGTGCTGTCCACCACCCGGTCCCCAGAACAGCAGGTCGCCTCGTTTGGCTTGCGATGGCGGTATGTGACGGCCCGCGTTGTATTGGTCACCGGAGTAACGAGGCAGTAGGACACCGACCCCGGCGAATGCGTAGCGCGTCAACCCCGAGCAGTCGAAACCGACTGTGCTCGCGCCTGAGTCGATCCCACGACTTGGGCCGGTGAGACTACCACCGCCCCACGAGTAGGGAACTCCCATTTGAGAACCTGCCCGGCGAATCACGTACTCGATCGCCTGGGCCCCGTAGACCCGGTTTCCCTTCAATGGAGCGGGGTTGCTCGGACCGGAGATGCCGAGGCTCGCCAAAAACGAACGTCCGAGATCCATGGTCGTCTGAGCGGCGATCGCACTGGCCTGCAGCGACGCATTTGCAACGGCAAGCGGATCACCCGGCGCTCCGGCACTGATCAACTTTGGCAGCGTCGGATCCCATTCGCCCGGATCGGCCGTTGCGATGACCGGGGTCGCCAAACCTATGAACGCAACCAGAACGGCGACGATCCCGTTGCGCCACATGGCAATCACCACCAATCAGGACTTGCGCCAGCCACCGTCCACGTCGTACTCAACAGGGACGCACTTACGTAGAAACACCGTACGAAAGGCAATCGTAGTTCACGATTGCCACATATGTAACATCAGCCACAAATTTCACTTTGGTAATTCAACCCTCGTAGGGGGCGCGGGAATGCCGCTGCGCAGTCTCGATCGATACTGCAGTAGGAGGTACGTGTTGGACCCGGGCCCACAGCGCGTAGAGCCCGATGGCACATCGACACCGCGGTTGGGCGAAGAAAGCGCCTCACGAGATTCCGTGGACACTCATTGAGTCGGCGCCAAAGCCCGAAACCCCACTAGCTCAGCTTCTTGCCAGTTACGATCTGGAGATGTAGAAATCCGCACACCCCGACGAACAGGCATACCGCGCTGCGAGAAGATGTCGGCGATTCATGTGGAACCTGTCGTCAAACGACAGGACAGTATCGAGGAATTGACTATGTCACTTGCCATTTCAACCACCCTGCATACCACGTTTGACAACGCTGTAGAACTCACCCGGAAAGCATTGGCGGATCAGGGCTTCGGCGTGTTGACCGAGATCGACATGAAGGCGACCCTGAAGGCCAAACTCGGACGGGATGTCGAGGATTACACCATCCTAGGTGCCTGTAATCCGCCGCTAGCCCATCGCGCCATCGATGTTGATCGCCAGATCGGGCTACTCCTTCCCTGCAACGTCGTCGTGCGTGCCGATCCCACGGTCGATGACACAATCATTGTCGATGCAATGGATCCGGAAGTGATGGTCCAGGTCAGTGACCAGCCTGACTTGCGCGCGGTAGCCGACGACGCCGCGGCATCGTTGCGCAGGGCGATTGAATCGCTGTCACAAACCGACACGGTCGGTTGATGGCGGCAGACGCCGACTGCAACGCTCTGGAGTCCGAGCTCATCGGACACCTCACAGATCAATCACAGAGCCCCGCCCGGCGATCTCTCAATCGAACGAATGAATTACGCTGCCAAACTGAAGCTTTGAAGCAAGCGTCCGCAGAAGCGGTGTGCGTACCGACTCCGATGATCCGCCCCCCCTGGAAGAGTGACCGCAACTGGCAGCGCGTCAACGTTCTCTGGGCGCTCGAAAGCTCTGTTCCTCTGTCCGCGCAAGGTCATCCAGCAAGGTGTAAAGGTGGTTTTTCGCGGCCGCAGTTCGAGTTTCAGCTCCTGCAGCGGTGACAAGCGCTGAGACGTGGTCATTGAGTCGTGGCCAAGCAGCTTCATCAACGTGTAAACACTGACGTCGGCCATAGCAAGCTCGGTGGCATACGTGTGCCGCAATCCATGAACCATCGCCCCGGGGACCGGCTGAACATCAGGGCCGG
>Ga0182746_1001776_pt1 | contig 18134 bp, 13 predicted proteins | sample eDN3rd30CBELigOP_FD_128881 | JGI IMG/M metagenome (GOLD analysis project Ga0182746, IMG submission 128881) | Enriched Organic Plus compost microbial communities from Emeryville, California, USA - eDNA 3rd pass 30_C BE-Lig OP (version 2) (version 2) ... | reverse complement strand
CGCTGGAACAGATCACGGAAGACCGGGAAGATTTCGTTCCGGCGGCTCACCTTGCGCATGGAGAGCGGCGCCCCTGCCGCGCGCAGGCGCTCGTACAGCATCCACAGCGCCGAATCCGGCATCTCGGTGGACATGCTGGATTCGCCCACTTCCAGATAAGCGAAATACTGCGTCATCGGCAGAATCGCCTCGGTCAGCAGCCGGGCTGCGACCGCTCCGTCGGAGTGAGAGTTGTCACCGTCCGAAGCCTGGGCCGCGTAGATGTTCCAGTCGGAGGGGCGATAGCGGGTCTCGACGATCTCGCTCATCGCCTTCAGCGCGCTCGACACCAGCGTCCCGCCGGAGGCCGGGCTGCGGAAGAACGTCTCCTCGTCGACCTCCTCGGCGCGGTCGGTGTGCCGGATGAAGACGATCTCGACATGGCGGTAGCGCCGCGTCAGAAAGACATAGAGCAGCATATAGAAGCGCTTCGCGAGATCCTTCATGTGCTCGGACATCGAACCCGACACATCCATCAGGCAGAACATCACCGCCTGGGCGACAGGCTTCGGCTCAGTCTCGAAGCGCCGGTACCGGATGTCGATCGGATCGATATACGGGATCCGCCGGATCTTGGCCTTGAGAGCCTCGACTTCCGCCCTCAGCAGGGCCCGGCCCTGCTCATCGTCACAATCGGCGATCTGCGTCTCGAGCCGCTCGATCGCCTCCGGCTGCGGCCGGCGCAGAGCCACCCGTCGCGCCATCGCAATCCGCATGGTGCGGCTGATCGACATGTTCGCCGGCGAACCGGACACCGCGTAACCGGCCCGGCGGATCGCTTCGTGGTCAGCCTCGGTCAGCCGCCGCTTCGCCAGGTCGGGCAGTTCGAGATCATCGAGGAACAGGTCCAGAAATTCCTCACGGGTCAGGATGAAGCGAAATGCATCCTCGCTGTCGCCCTCGCCCGGCTCCTTGGGCCGTCCGCCACCCTCTCGCGGGCGTGGAAGCACGTCACCTTCGACGAACTTCTTGTTGCCCGTGAACACCTGATCACGAATGCCGCCAGATCCGCGACGAAAGCTGGGCTCATCCAGCCCGTCAAGCGGAATGCTGACTTCCCCCCCTTGCAGCACGTCCCGGATATCGCGGCTTTCTGAGGCGCGTTTGACGGCGTTCTGGATCAACGCCTTGGCGCGGCGCATAAACCGCTGACGATTTTCGAGACTCTTACTGCTCGGATTCAGACGCCGATCAACAATGTGCATAATAGCTTTCGCGCACGGCTCAGCCGGCCTGCTTCACCCGCATATACCATTCAACCAGACGGCGGACCTGACGTTCGGTGTAACCGCGGGCCACCATACGTTCGACAAACTGACCGTGCTTCTTCTCAGTCTCGCCATCCTTCTTGGAGCCAAACGAAATCACCGGAAGCAAATCCTCCACCTGTGAGAACATCCGCTTCTCGATCACCTCGCGGATTTTCTCGTAGCTGGTCCAGGCCGGATTCTTGCCGCTGTTATGCGCCCGCGAGCGCAGGGAGAATTTGACGATCTCGTTGCGGAAGTCCTTCGGATTCGCGATCCCGGCCGGCTTCTCGATCTTTGTCAGCTCCTGATTGAGAAGCTCACGATCGAGCAGCTGCCCGGTATCCGGGTCCTTGAAATCCTGGTCCTCGATCCAGGCATCGGCATAGTCCACATAGCGGTCGAACAGGTTCTGCCCATAATCGGAATACGACTCCAGATAGGCTTTCTGGATTTCGTGACCGATGAACTCGGCATAGCGCGGACCAAGCTCCGCCTTGATGAATTCGAGATAACGCTTCTCGGTTTCCTCGGGGAGCTGTTCGCGGCGGATCGCCTGCTCCAGCACATACATCAGATGGACCGGGTCGGCGCCAATCTCCGTGGTATCGTAGTTGAAGGTCGACGCGAGGACCTTGAAGGCGAAGCGCGTCGAAACGCCGTCCATTCCCTCATCAACGCCGGCAACATCCTTGTATTCCTGAACGCTCCGCGCCTTCGGGTCGCTTTCCTTCAGACTCTCGCCGTCATAGACGCGCATCTTCGCAAACAGCGTTGAGTTTTCATGCTTGCGCAGCCGCGAGAGCACCGTGAAGCGCGCCAGCGTTTCCAGGGTCGCGGGCGCACAGGAGGCCATTGCAAGCTGGGAGTCCTGGATCAGCTTCTCATAGATCTTCTGCTCTTCGGTGACCCGCAGGCAATAGGGCACCTTGATGACGCAGATCCGGTCGATGAAGGCTTCGTTGTTCTTGTTGCTCTTGAAGCTCTGCCATTCGGCCTCGTTGGAATGCGCCAAGATGACGCCGGAGAAAGGTATCGCGCCGATATTCTCGGTGCCGATGTAGTTGCCCTCCTGGGTCGCCGTCAGCAGCGGATGCAGCATCTTGATCGGCGCCTTGAACATCTCGACGAATTCGAGAATGCCCTGATTGGCCCGGTTGAGGCCGCCGGAATAGCTATAGGCGTCGGGATCGTTCTGGGCGAACGTCTCCAGCTTGCGGATATCGACCTTGCCGACGAGCGACGAGATATCCTGGTTGTTCTCGTCCCCCGGCTCGGTCTTCGCGATCGCGATCTGGCGCAGGCGCGAGGGCTGAATCTTCGCCACGCGGAAACGGGAGATATCGCCGCCGAACGCCTCCAGCCGCTTGAGACACCACGGACTCATCAGTCCGTTCAGGCGCCGCTTCGGGATGCCATACTTCTCTTCGACGATCGGCCCCATCGTCTCCTGATCAAACAAACTCAACGGGCTTTCGAAAACCGGGCTGAGTTCATCGCCGGCCTTCAGAACATAGATCGGATTGACTTCCATCAGCACCTTGAGGCGCTCGGCAAGGGACGACTTGCCCCCGCCAACAGGCCCGAGCAGATAAAGGATCTGTTTGCGCTCCTCCAGTCCCTGCGCGGCGTGACGGAAGAAAGAGACGATACGTTCGATTGTCTCTTCCATGCCGTAGAAACCGGCGAAGGCAGGATAAACCCGGATTGTTCGATTTAAAAAAATTCGGCCAAGGCGGAGGTCCTTGGCCGTGTCAATCATCTGCGGCTCACCGATGGCAGCCAATATGCGCTCCGCCGCGTTCGCGTATCGCATGGGGTCGCCTCGACACGACTCCAGGTATTCCGTGAGCGACATCTCCGTTTCGCGCCGCGCCTCGAAGGTGCGAGCAAACGTATTGAACAAGGAATCGCTATGCATGACCTGTCTCGTCCCGACCTGTCTTGTCGCGGGGCCGCCCGATGATGGAGCGCGAAGCTCTACAATCCTCAGTCAAAGCACGGCGCGCCCAATCGCGAATCACCTGCCCCCGATCATCAATTGGACACTCGCAGTGCCCTGTCCTGCAAGACACGATTTATGTGCACCACATCGGTCCATGTCATCCATTCTGCCAAGAAATTGGGCTGAATGGGGGCCAACATGCGGCCTGAATGCCCATAGGCCAGACCAGCGCAGCTTGTCGAAACCCGTCACGGACCGACGATGAGCCATGAAGAGCGCGGTGTCCTCGCTTCCAGTAACCAGCGAAACCCCTTGGTTATCCTGCATTTGGAACATATGGGCCGGATGACGATCATATCAATCCATCAACGGGCCGGTCATTTGTCACAGGATCACATTAAGGCTTCTGTGACCAAAGTTTGCCTTCCAGACTGAAGCCCCACTTCAGGCGGCTTCCTGGTGCAACGATGCGACGCCAACAAGGAAACGACATTTCGCATCGTTTTTCAACAGGAGTTAGTTCAACAGGCGTTCATAAACCGAGCCGAACGCCTGAAGCGCAAAGCCAGTTGTACAACTCGCGCGGCCAGCTTGTGATCCTTCTCTGGCGTTCACACACGAGTGATCGCGTCGGCAGCCGCTTGTGTTCTTCCGTAAGCGCTGCCGCTTCACGCAATGTTTCTTTAGTTTGCGACAGCGTCAGATGGCGAAAGCTTATGGCGATGAGATCACATCAGCGCAGCGCGACGATGTCGCGCTGTCAGATATTCCCTCTGATCTCAACAAGCCGGTTGGCCGCGCGTTCACACAAGCCGGCCAGCGCATCCAGTTTCCATGCGTTGTTCTCAAGCGGATGAGCGGCAGCATTGAACTCAGCATCCAGCGCCTGACGCAGCATCGGCGCAGTGACCCGCCGGCCATTCAAGGCCTGTTCGGTTTTGATCGCGCGCCACGGCACCGGTGCGATAGCACCGCACACGATCCGGATATCATGCCAGCGGCCATCATCATCGATGATGGCCGTGATGGCGGCTGAGCCGATGGCAAAATCGCCCTGCCACAGATTGAGTTTCTCGAAGGCTCCACATCGGCGGCGGGCGGCGGCGGATATCCGCACGGCAACGACAATGTCATCCGGCTTCAGGATGGTTTCGCCCGGGCCAACATAGAATGAGCGGAGGGGAACCACGCGAGACCCATTTCCGTCCCGCAGGACCAAGTCCGCGTCCAGCGCAACAAGCGCTGTCGCCATGTCCGATGGCGTCACCGACTGGCAGCGGTGACCATCGATCGCTGCATGATAGAACCGATGATCGCCCAGGATCGCGTAACAAGGCGCAGTTGGCCCGACCCGCTGAAAACATTCGAAGCCGTTGCGATAGAACCAGCACCGATTGGCCTGGGCCAGATTTCCCGCAAGCGTCGCGACGTTCCTGACCTGCACGGATGCAATCGTTTGCGCGGCCTCCACCAGCAGGGAGGGCGCAACCGGCGACACCGTCAAGGTGCTGAGAGTGACCGCCCCGCCAATCACAAGCGTGCCGTCCGGTTCGACGCCGATATGCTTCAGCTCGGGAATATCGATCAGCGAGACAAGCCGATTGGCGCGTACCAGGCCCTGACTTCGCCGCGGCAGAAGATCCGTCCCGCCTCCGATCGGCAAAGCATCGCCGCCGACAAGCGACACGGCCTCATCGAGAGATCGAGGGGATGCAAGCTCCTCAAGTTCGGGCGGCGCCACGCGGCTTGGCCGATGCGTCCGCCAGGCGTGAAGCCACCGGAAAAGACCTCGCGGATAAGCCCACCGCACCAGCGCAATCCACCAGCGATCCGGCCGGCGCCACAGGGCAAACCGCCGCTTGCGTCCCTCCCTCTGCGCGAGCGCCGTCAGGATCTTGTCGGGCGTCAGCGGCAGGTCGCGAATGCGAACGCCGATTGCGTCGTAGACTGCATTGGCAATGGCGGCCGGCGGCGGGTTGATCCCAAGCTCTCCCACGCCCTTTGCGCCATAAGGCCCGACGGGATCATGGCAGTCCACGACGAAGGAGCGAATGGTCGGAACATCGGCCGCCCGGGGCAGCGCATAATACATGTAGCCGGAGTTCACGAGCTTGCCTTGTTCGAAGATCATGTCTTCGCCCAGGGCAGCGCCAATCCCCATCACGGCGCCGCCGACGATCTGGCCATGCAAGGCCGTCGGGTTCAGCGGCGTTCCGGCATCATGGACAGCGACATAGTCGACGATCCGGATCCGGCCGGTCGAGATATCCACCGCCACATGGGTGGCATGCGCCGCGAAGTTGTAGCTCGGCGACATGTTGCCGAGGCCGGTCTTGGGATCGGGCCGCGCCACCTGGGTCTCGACAAAGCTTGCCTCGACGGTCAGGACACCATCCACCGCCTCGTTGCTCAAAGCCGCGAGATCGCCGATGGGAATGCTGCGATCGCCGGCCCAGGCCTTTCCATCCGCAAATGAAACACTCCCGTTCGCGAGGACGCCGGCCGCGATCGCCGTCAGCTTCTCATGGGCCGCTTCGGCCGCCAGCCGCACCGCATGGCCGCTGTAATGTGTTCCGCGCGAACTCCACGCGCCGAGGTCGAACGGCGTAGCGTCCGTGTCCATCGTGACGATATCGACGTCCTCGATAGCAACACCCAGTTCATCAGCCGCGATCTGGGCCAGCAGCGTGCGTTGACCCGTGCCGGCATCGGCGCCACCGAAGCGGACGCGGATCCGGCTGTCGGGAAGGATGTCGATCGCCGCATCGCTGCGGTTCGCATCATCACGCTCGGCATATGACCCGCTGAGATGGACTCCCGACGCGATGCCGACGCCATGCCCTTCGGGCCGGTTGCGATGCAGGCTCTCCCAACCGATCTGTTGTTTGGCGAGCGCGAGACATTCCCGCAGCTTGGCGGAATGCTGCCGGGCGCCGATCAGCGTCGTCTCGCCGTTCCGGTTGGCGTTCTGAATGCGCAGTTCGACGGGGCCCCGGCCGAGACGCTCGGCCAGTTCATCCATGAGGCATTCCAGCGCGAAGGTGACCTGGGTCGTGCCGTAGCCGCGGAACTGACCGCCCGGCAGCGTCGCCGTATCTACCAGCTCCGCGTCAAGCTTGATGCCACCGGGCCGGTAGATCAGCCCGAGGCCTTTCAATCCGGCACTGGTGACCGAGAAGCCCGAGTGATCATAGGCGCCGTTCTCGACCTGGATTCGCCCCTCGACCAGACAGAGCTGGCCGGCCTGATCCGCGTGCAACGCCATATCCATGTGGAAGGGATGGCGGCTCTTCGTCGTCTCGAACTCTTCGTTCCGGTCGAGGACGAGCCGCACCGGCCGCCTCGCCTTGCGCGCAAGTGCGCCGGCAATGGCCTCATGCTCCGAAATCCGTGATTTCGATCCGAAGCCGCCGCCAACAAACACCTCGTGACAGACGACCTGCCCGAGTTCGAGCCCGAGAAGCTGGGCCACCTCATCACGCACAAAGATCGGCGCCTGGGTCGACACCCACAGATGCAGTCGCTGATCATCCTCATCCCAGTGTGCGACGACACTGTTCGGCTCCATGCTGGCATGGGTCTGACGGCTGAACACAAACCTGCCGGCGACGCTCACATGGCCAGCATCTCCGCCAGCGTCCGCGTTGCCCCAGCGGCGCGACAGGACTTTCGAGACATTCGGCCGGCCGTTGCCCCGGTCATGCAGGCTGGTGCTGCCGGCGCCAAGCGCGGTTGCAATGGTCAGCGGAGCGCGCCTGCGGCGGAACCGCACAACGATGGCGCGGGCGGCCGCCTCGGCCTGTGCCGCGGTATCGGCGGCCACCGCGGCGATTTCCTGGCCGACAAAGCGCACCATGCCATCGGCCAGCGGTGGCCGATCACGCGCGCCTTCGTGCTGGTAACGGGCCCCGGCCGGAAAATCCGCGGCGGTGATCACGGCATGAACGCCCGGCATTGCCGCCGCCCGCGTCGTATCGATCGACTGGATCGCGGCGAGCGGATGAGGCGACCGCAACACCTTGACGATCAGAACATCAGCGACCGGCAGGTCGGCGGTATATCGGGCGGAGCCGGAGGTGCGGTCCTGCCAGTTGATGGGACGGACCGTCTGGCCAAGATATCTGGCCGTCACGGGATGGCCTCGCTCACCGGGTCCCGTTCAGGGGCCGTCCGCTTCGCAGCCACATCCAGAAGCGCGGCTATGATCCCCGCATATCCCGTGCACCGGCAGATATTCCCGGAGAGCTTGTGCCGGAGAACGCGCTCGGCCTCGGTCCGGTCCGCCGGCAGCCCGTCGCGCAGGATCGCCGCGGCATGGACGATCTGGCCGGAGGTGCAGAAGCCGCATTGAAAGCCGCCATGATCGGCGAATGCCTGGCAGATATCGAGACACTCGTCGGTCAGCCCCTCGATCGTTGTCACCGGCTGCTGCACGCGCGCGCACAGGGTCAGGCAGGAAAGCTGCGGGACACCGCCGATCAAGACCGTGCAGGCGCCGCATTCTCCACGGCCACAGGCCTCCTTGGTGCCCGTAAGTCCCAGTTGATCCCGCAGCATGTGCAGCAGCGACAAGCCTGGCGGACCATCCACGTCATGCGCTGTTCCGTTGACGACAATGCGCCGAGCTCTCGATGTCATTCCCGTCCACGCGAAATCCCGGCAAACAGACGCTCCACAGCGGACCTGCCCTACAACGTGATGTGGAGAGTCCTGACAAAGTCCTCGCTGACAAACCGGCGGGCATTAACACATGGAGGCCGCTAGCGCTGTAGCTACGCGATATCGATGCCTGCCATTGGACGGTTCTATGTGAGCCGCTTCATCCCGGACGGATGATGCACCGCAGCAGCGGCTCAAGGGGAGCACCTGACACAGCGACCCCGCCAACCTGGCGTCTGGCCGCATCATACGGGGCGTCTATGTCGGCCATCCAAATCTTCGATCTACACCCTTTGAGACGGGCCACGTCATAATTGAGGCTGGCGTACGAGCCTGATGCGCCGGAGCCGGCCTCGGGCGGTGGCGCAACCGCCTGGAGAGGGACATCGGGATGGCTGATGCGTCTCCATCCGGACATGAGAGGGACATTGATGAAGGCCGTCCAGACGGATGTGGTCCAAACAAGCGCCGTGATTGAGGATTTGACCGGACCTGCCAAGACTGGACGACCAACGGATCGGCACCTCGGGGTGATGCCGGAGCAGAATGCCGACGCGGCCATCATCCGGATTCTGTCTGCGGAGAAGACATTCCCAAATGGAACCCGCGCTCTTTCGCCGATCAATCTGAACGTGCGGAAAGGGGAATTCCTGTCGCTGATCGGTCCCTCCGGCTGTGGCAAATCGACCCTGCTGAAAATCATCGCCAATCTGATCGAACCGACGGACGGACGCGTGTCGTGGTGGAACGGCGATTTCAACCAGATCGGCAAGCCCGGACGACGCCTGGCATTCGTCTTTCAGGATCCGACATTGATGCCCTGGGCGCGGGTGGACGCCAATGTCCGCCTCGCGCTTGACCTCGAACGCCAGGACGGCGGCGACGTCACCGGCAAGGTTGCCGCCGCTCTTGCGCAGGTGGGGCTGACGCGGTTTGCCCGCAGCTATCCTCGCGAGTTGTCGGGCGGAATGCGCATGCGCGTCTCGATTGCGCGTGCGCTGGTCGACCAGCCCGATCTTCTGCTGATGGATGAACCATTCGGCGCGCTCGACGAATTCACGCGCAACAAACTGGATCTGGACCTGGTGCGGCTGTCATGGGAGCGCGCGCTGACGACGCTGTTCGTCACCCATTCGATCTACGAGGCGATCTTCCTGTCGACGCGGATCATCGTCATGGCGGCCAACCCGGGGCGGATTCACAGCGAGCTTGTCATCGATGAGCCGCAGCCGCGCGACGAAGACTTCAGGACCAGCGTCCGCTTCGCACATTTGTGCCGTGAACTGTCGCAAATGCTGACACAGGCCTCCCATGCCTGAACCAGCGAGACGCAAAATGCCTCCTTTACTCGCCAGCGAATGGTTCCAGCGGATCGCGACGCCGGCCGTGGTCGGCCTCCTGCTGGTATCAGGCTGGCAGGCCGCATGCCGGTTCTTTGAAATTCCGCAGTATCTGTTTCCGGCGCCGACCGACGTCGCCAAGAGCTTCCTCGACAACATGCCGATGCTGCTGGGATCGCTGTACATCACCGCCATGGTGACGCTGAAGGCTTTCTGCCTCGCCGTTCTGATCGGCACCCTGACGGCCTTCCTCTTCGTGCAAAGCCGGCTGGTCGAAATCGGCCTGTTTCCCTATGTGGTCCTGCTTCAGGTCACGCCGATCGTCGCGATCGCGCCGCTGATCATCATCCTGGTGAAAAGCACCGACCTGTCGCTGATCATCTGCGCGACGGTCGTCGCCCTGTTCCCGATCATATCGAACACGATCACCGGCCTGCGGAGCGTCGACACCGGGTTGCTGAGCTATTTCAGGATGAAGAAGGCCGGCCGATTGAAGACCCTTGTCCGGCTCCGCATTCCCAGTGCGCTGCCATTCTTCCTCGCGGGGGTGAGGATCGCCAGCGGCCTCGCGCTGATCGGCGCCGTGGTCGCCGAGTTCGTCGCCGGCACCGGCGGCCGCAATTCAGGGCTGGCCTATCAGATCCTCCAGTCGGGTTTCCAGCTCGACATCCCGTTGATGTTCGCCGCGCTGGCGCTGATCGCGATCCTGGGAATCGTGATGTTCGTCACCATGACCGCCCTCACCCAGGTGTTGCTGGGGCATTGGCACGAGAGTGCGATGAAGGAACAGGCCTGACGTCAGGCTGCCCGCCGCCGTATCGTTGCAGCAGAAGCCGATGGAGCATGATCCCGAAAAGCGGATGCCGGTTTTCGGAAAAGATCATGCGCAGATAATACGAAGGACGACGAGCCTGATTCAACGAAGTTGGATCAGGCTCCGGTCAGGCGGCTGGCGGCCGCGTGTTGACGATGGTCGCCCGATATCCCAGCCGGACGGCCGGATAGTAGTCCCACACCGCGATATGCTGGGCGCTGCGATTGTCCCAGAACGCCATGGAATGCCGGCGCCAGCGAAACCGTGTCGAATATTGGGGCTGGCCGATCTGGCCATAAAGAAAATTGAGAACCGCCTCACCCTCGGCGGCGCCAAGCTCATTGATCCTGATCGTATATTCCGGATTCACAAAGAGAAGCTTGCGCCCGGTTTCCGGGTGGCGGCAGACCACCGGATGGTCGGCCTTGGGATAGGACACCTTTTCCGATCCCTCGCGACCGGCATAGGCGGTGCTGAACACGCGGGTCCCGTCATGATGCGCGGTCAGGCCCTCGAGATAGGACTTCATCCGGTCCGACAGTCCGTCATAGGCGGCATATGCGCTTGTGAACTGCGTGTCGCCGCCGCAGGGCGGCAACACATGCATGTGCAGGATGCTGCCCATCGGCGGCAAAGGATCGCAGGTCAGATCCGAATGCCATCGCTCACCGGCCACCATCTTCGACTTGTCGTCGGCATAAATCCGGACCAGCTCGGCATTGTTGCCTTTCAGGCTGGCGCCGGGATGCACATGCAGATCGCCGAAATGGCGCGCAAACGCCTTGTGGCTTTCAAAGTCGATGTCCTGATCGTGAAAGAACAGGACAAGGTGATCGAGCAGCGCGCGCCGGACCTCCTCCACCGTCTCGTCGTCCAGCGGCGATGACAGGTCGATCCCCGACACTTCTGCACCGACGACAGGCGAAACCGGCTCGACGGAGATGCGGCGATATTGCATCGGCCAATCCGCTACAGCGTGATCCGGAGGTCTTTCGTGAACTCTGTCGTATAAGCGGCCTTCCAATCGGTCGTCGACTTGATCAGGCCAACCTCGGTCATGAAGTCCGCGAGCTGCTTCCAGCGCGCCTCCGTCATCACGCCGATGCCGGCCTGCTGGGCGTCACCTCCATCCACCAGCTTCAGTCCCTTGATCGTCTCGATGGCATAGGCCAGCCACTCATCGGTGGCATCGGGCCGGCCGGCCTTGATGAGTTTCAGCGCCGGGGACGGGTCCGCCATGAAACTCTTCCAGCCTTCGAGCGACGACTGAACGAATCTGCCAACCTCGTCTCTTTGCTTGGTGACGAGGCTCTGCATCGCGACCAGCGGGTAGCCGTAGGGCGGATAGCCGTCCTTGGCGAGGAGGAAATATTTGACGTCCGCCCCTGCCTTGCGGATGTGATAAGGCTCGGACGTCACCACGCCGCCAAGAGCCACGGTGGGGTCCTGCAGGAACGGCTGGAAGTTGCCGGTATAGGGCCCGAGCTGTTCATCCACGAAGCCGAAGCGGCTCTTGAGCCAGAGCCAGTAGCTGGACCGCCCCAGCGTGGTGATCAGGATCTTGCGCCCCTTGAGGTCAGTCAGGCTGTTGATGTCGGGACGCGTCACGATGACCTGCGGATCGGACTGGAACGAGGGCATGATCACCACCGAGGGCACGCCTCTCTCGACCCCGCTCAGGACGGTGATCGACGCGCTCATCACGACGTCGACCTCACCGGCGGTCAGCAACTGCATGCCGTTGATCTGCGGCCCGCCGGGTCTGATTTCGACATCAAGGCCGGCCTTCTCATAGATGCCCGTCGCGAGCGCCTGATAGAGACCGCCATGGCTGGGCTCCGGATAGAAATTCGTGAGCACGCGCAGCTTGGTGGCGGCCCTGGCCGGGCGTGAGATCGGCAGGCTTCCCACAAGGGCAGCGCCCGCCGCGAGTTTCAGAACCTTTCGGCGCGACGGGGACGTGTGTGCTGACATGACTGACCCTGGGAAAAGATGATGAATGATGCTGTCACCGCGAGTATAGGCACGGGTCTGGTCCCGCACATCGGCGCATTGTCGATGATGCACATTCACCGAACCTATGAGTCATGCGTGTTGCCGCGTGACGCCGATACGGCGCTCGGGGTGATCTCCCATGACGGGATCGCTGCCGGACTGTCCCAGGTTCATCCGGGACGTGGCGACACCTCGCAACTTGCGCAGATGCCCTTGGATCCTGATGCGCGGCGCTCAGGCAGCAACCGTGCCGTGCTCGTCCTGACGGGACTGGGATGACCGCATCCCCGACCGCGGCGTCGGCCCGCTCTGGTCCAGATGGTTCAGCGCCGTGTCGAGGAACAGCTGCACGGGCGCGCTCCGCACGTTTTCAGCATTGGCCATCAGATAGATCGTGCAGACCGGCGCCTCCGCTTCCGGCAGCAGCGGCCAGAGCGCGTCCGCGAAGGTGGACGTATCCACCACGGGCTTCGGCAGGAACCCGATCCCCATGCCGAGCTGGATCAGCCACATCCGTTCCTGGAGATTGTCAGCAAAACCACCGATCTGGCGGCCCAGTCCATGACGGTCGCGATACCGGATGTAAGGCGTCGGCTCGTCCTGGGTGATGACAAACGGACAGTCTTCGAGCATCACCGGCGGGACCGGCGGCTTGCCGTACAGCTCATGCTTCGGGCCGCAATAGATCTGCTGGGTCTGCTCGGCGATGGGGATGTAGAGATAGCCGCTGTCCTGGCGATCCTCGAAGCCGATACCAAGCTCAACCTCGCCACTCTTGAGCGACTGCAGCACCTCCCGCCACGGCGCGACATCGAGCTTGATCTCGATGCGAGGATAGTTGCGATGAAAGTCATCGAGGATGTTGGTGAGTTTCTGCTGCAGATGCAGATTGGAGATCACCCGCAGGGTCACGGTGCCGGTGATATCCCCGCGCGCGGCCGAAGCAGCCCGCGGCATGTTCTGCACGGATTCGTACATGGCGCGGCAGGCCTGAAACAGGTTGTGGCCGTGCACGGTCAGCTCGATGCCGCGGCTGGTCCGGGTGCAAAGGCTGGCGCCGACGTGGTTCTCCAGCCGCTGGAGGGCGGCGCTGACGCTGGGCTGCTGCTTGTTCAGCGCTCTCGCGGCGGCGCCGATGCCGCCCCGCCGGGCGATCTCGTAGAAGACCTTGAACAGGTTCCAGTCGACGTTCCGGGCGAAAATGACCCCCAGTTCAGATGTTGGGCCAGATTTGCTCATTTTGACACCTCCTGGATTTGCAATCCTGCGTCGGCACCTCGTTTAGAATTGATAGAGCAAAAATCGGACCGGCCAAACCTCCGGCCGCATCCTCGACAATGATGGGTTACGACAGGCCGCCGCTGCAACCGCAGGAATTGGCGTCCACTCTCCGGCGGCCGGGGCGGACCATTCCCAGCCGGTCCCGCGACGGGGTCTCAGGGTCGGACGATGTCCCGCACGAAGGCGGTAAATTCGGACAGTTGCGCCCTGACAGCATCGCGTGTGGGCGCATCGATCAGTTCGCCCTCCGTGGTGAATTTCACACCCGCCGGCCCGACCATCACCTCCGGACGCGTGAACACGCGCGCGTTCAGGAACACCATGATCTGGCGCAGGTGATATTGCATCCGGGCTCCGCCCAGCGCGCCGCCGGACACCGACTGGATCAGCACCGGCTTGCCGGCGAACGGCTGATTTGGAGTCCGCGACACCCAGTCCAGCAGGTTCTTGAGCCCGCCGGGGACCGAGTAGTTGTATTCGGGCGAGACGATCAGCACCCCGTCCGACTCGCGGATCAGGTTGGCGAGGGTCACGATGGCGGCGGGGAAGCCGGTGATCCGCTCCAGGTCTCCATCATAGATCGGGATATCCGCGACCGAGGGGCCCTCCCTGAAGACGATATCTCCCGCGGAGAGGTTCGGCAGGGCGCGCAGCAGCGCCGCATTGTACGAATCCTTCCGGACGCTGCCGCACAATGTGACGATGTCCAGCTTGAGCTTGCTTGTCATGATCGCCTTCCGTTTGGACAAATCCCGATATCAGGGCCGCACAAATCGACCTGTGGGGCTCCCGAGCACTTCGCCGTCCTGCACGATCGGACGGCCGCGCAGAAAGACACTGTCGATCGTGCTGCTGATCACCCGCCCTCTCAGCGTCGTGTAGTCCGCCCTGCTGCGCTGGCTGCTGTCGACGATCAGGGTCTGACGCTGCGGATCGAGAATGATGAGGTCGGCATCCGAGCCGGGCGCCAGCGCACCCTTGCGAGGGTAGAGCCCGAAATGGCGGGCCGGGCTTGCCGCGCACGCGCGCACAACGTCCTTCAGCGACAGGACGCCGTCATCGACCAGGGCAAGCATCGACGCCAGCAGCGTTTGCAGCCCCGGCATGCCGGGCGGCGTCTGCCAGATGTCCGACCAGCCCTTCTCCTTGTCTTCGCGCAACACCGGAGAATGATCGCTCACCACCATGTCGATGTCGGCGGCGCGCAGCGCCTGGCGAAGATAGTCGCGCTCGGCAAGCGTCCGGATCGGCGGAACAATGACGCCGTAAGGTCCCAGACGATAGGCATCGTCCTCCGCGAACAGCAGATGATGCGACATGACCTCGGATGAGATCGGGGCCCAGTCGCGGAACCGCCTGACGATCTCGACACTGCGTTGCGAGGACAGCGCGCGCAGGTGGATACGGCTCCCCGTCTCCGCGGCAACCGTGCAGGCCCTGACGATGCCGAGAACCTCCGACAAGACGGGGCGGGTCGTCGCGAATGTCTGCACCGTCGGCGGCACGGCTTCCTTCTCAATGATCTCGCGGTAGGGCCGCGTGACGGTGAACCGCTTTTGGAGCTCCGTGAGCTTGGCGATGAGCGAGGCCGAATGCGGCGTGACGCCCGCAACGCCATCGACGCTTCGAATGAGCTGCATCAGCCGGAGCAGCTCATAGTCGTCATGCCCAACGATGAATCCGGGATTGCCGCCATAGGCAAGGAACAGTTCGAACGAGACTGCGCCCTGTGCGGCCATGGTCTCGATGTCGATCCGCTCGGTCTTCGGACCAACCAGAGCCTGGATCGCAAAATCCACGAATGATTGCTCCTCGCCTGCCCTTCTCTTCCGCTCGAAATAATCCGGTGTCGCCGTACGGGGATCATCCGTCGGCATCAGCATCACCGTGGTGACGCCACCGAGCACCGCAGCCGTCGTCGCGGTCCGGAAGTCATCAAGACGGGTCGAGAGCAGATAGCCCGGAATGTGCACATGGGCATCGATCAACCCCGGAAGCACATACTTGCCGGATGCGTCGATCACGGTCTGTCCAGCGAGTGCTTCGCCGGGCGGGGCAATGGCCTGGATCACCCCATCGGACATGGCAAGATCGCCCGGGACCAGATCATCCGGCCCGACGATGGTTGCGCCACGAATGACAAACTCGAACATCGGGCTCTAATGCCTCGGCGCGCCGGCTGAGGCAAAGAGCGGAACGCCCGGTCGCCCGGACACCGGGACGCCCGGTAATGCCGCCACACTGAGCGCGGACGGCGCCATCAGGCGGCCTGGCTCTCGGCAAGAGCCCGGCGATATTTATCGACCACCCAGTGATTGAGCTGCGTGATCGCGGTCTCGAGATAGGACAAGCGCCCGCGCGGCGCGAAACGGGAGTGATACGCCACCTGCAGCGCCTCCTGCGTGACCTGATCCTGCATGATGATGACCTTCATCTGCTCGAACTGCTCCTGCCGGATCCGATCGAATTCAGGCGTTGCGGCTGCGGCCGGTGAATAAAGATTGAGACGGCGGGAATTCAGCTGGCCCGCAGATGTCGGGTTCAGAATGGTCATGGTGACGAAGGACGGCTGCAGCACAGCCACGACATTCGGCATCATCGATACGAACAGCACCCGGCTGCGCTGCTCCGCGCTCAAGCCATCGATGTCCGGCAGACGGCGCTTGCCGGATTGCTCGAACAGGTCACCATCGTCGGCCGCGAACCCCGTGGTGCGCATGATGTGGCCGTCGCCAACCTCAAAGTCGGAAAAACGGGTCAGGTCGGCAGGGACGGCGTTGTGATAGTTCCTGTGAACATAGTCGGTGTGGTAGGGCTCCAGCGCATTCTCATGATGGAGCTTCCAGTTCCATTTGAGACCTTCCTGCGAAAAGACATGCCCGGGGATCAAACGCTCCAGGCCGTAGCCGCCAAACTCCTTGTCCAGCTTGGCGAGACTTTTCGCGACGGGTGCGGCATTGCTGTCGAAATTGATGAAGATCAGGCCGTGGAAGATCTCCGAGCGGATCTCCGGCAGGCGAATATGACGCCGCAGTTCGCTCACCGGCGTCGTTTCCTTCATCGACGGGGCGCCGACCAGCCGGCCATCCAGTCCATAGACCCAGTTGTGATATGGGCATACCAACCGCTGCGCATTCAGGCACGTCCCGGCAGGAGGCGCTTCGGTGACGCCGCCGACGAGAGGATGGCCGCGGTGCTGGCAGATCGACGACAGCACCCGAACGACGCCTTCCTCGTCGCGGATGATCATCACCGGCTCGTCCATCACGACCAATGGCAGGTGGTCCCCCGGCTTCGGGACCTCGTTGACATGACCGATGCAAAGCCACTCGCGCGTAAAGATCGCGTGCTTCTCGAACTCCCAGAACTGCTCGCTGACATAGGCCTCGGCCGGGAGGATTTCAGCCTCCCTGACCTCCCGGATGCAGCTCGCGGAGCGCTCCACGATATCGCGGGCAAAGGTGAAGTCGATGTGTGTCATGTGTCTGTGAAGTCCTCGACGCGACGGAATACCGCTCAAAAAGGAACTTCGCCGCGGACCCAGGTGCGATGCACATGGCGGGTGTATTTGCTTTTGTCGAAGGGCGTGCCGCAATGCATGGTGCAGCGGTTGTCCCAGGCGAGAATGTCGCCGGCCCGCCACTTGTGGCGGTACACAAAGCGATCCTGCGTCGCGAATTCAAGCATCTCGCGGATCAGATTTTTTCCCTCCGGATTCGGCATGTCGACAATGCCGTTCGGCGTGGTGGTCGACATGCCCCACAGGGTCTTGCGTCCATCGGCGGGATGACGGCGCACCAGCGGATGGAAGACATCCGGATAGGCGACCCGTTCCTCTTCGGTCATTGTCCGCTGCGAGCGGGCGACGAGGTTCGCGTAGCTGTGATGAACAGTCAGGCCATCGACCTGACGCTGCTTGTCGTCAGGCAGCGCATTCCACGCGGCGCAGGTGTCAGCCAGCAGGGTGTCCGACCCTTCGGCAGGAACTTCCAATGCGTGCAGAATGGTGTAGGCGGCCGGGCGTTTGTCGTAGTTCAGATCGGTGTGCCAGGCGGTGCCGGCCTCGGCGTCGCCGATCACCCGGCCATCCACCATCTTGTTTGAGATGATGAAGACCTCGGGATGCTCCTTGACGGTGTAGTCAGGGCCAGCATTCTCCGCAGGCTCGCCGAACACCCGCGTGAAGGCAACCTGGTCAGCGGCCGTGAGATCCTGTCCGCGGATGACGATCGCACCATGATGGTCGAGCAGGCGGACGACCTCCTGCCGCGCATCCTCGTCAGCGGAGCGCGCGTCGAAGCCGAGGATCTCCACCCCAAAACCTGCAAGCAACGGGATCGTTTCCAGCGTCGCATTCGGCATGTCGGCTCCTTCGCACGGCGGCCCCGGGGCGCATCTCGAAACGCCAAACCCAGCATCGCTCCCCTCATTGCACGCGGAAGGCATCGGCTGTACCAGCGACATGTCGATGGTAGCCATAGGACGCCACTATGGCCCGCAATCCATCCGGGGACGTCTGCACAAGGTTGAGGGATTGCCGGTGATCCATGGGCCCGATTGGCTGGCCCATCGGCGACGGCCATTGTGAGGGACCGGCGGCAACTCCGCGCGGCCCGGCAAGGCTTAACCCTAAGGCCGCATGGCAGACCGAGAAACCACGGTCAAAAATCTGCGGTTCGACGGCCGGGCAAGCGCTGTTTGAGTCAACGTCTCAAACTTTAGCGTGTATACTCTCCCGGCCTTAATTCTTTACGGCGCAGATCACCGCCTGCGACGGTCTTTATTGTCAGTAATGCCAATCGCGAACACAGGAT
>Ga0182746_1001773_pt1 | contig 18154 bp, 15 predicted proteins | sample eDN3rd30CBELigOP_FD_128881 | JGI IMG/M metagenome (GOLD analysis project Ga0182746, IMG submission 128881) | Enriched Organic Plus compost microbial communities from Emeryville, California, USA - eDNA 3rd pass 30_C BE-Lig OP (version 2) (version 2) ... | reverse complement strand
CCACCTCGACAGGTCAAACACCCGCCAGGCATCCAGCACAAACAACGCCACCACGATGCGTACCAGCACGCCAACGCCGCGCAGTCCTGCGGGCACATAGGCATTCACGCGTGCTTCCAGCATGGGCAGCTTGCGCCGCACATCCTCGGGCAGACGGATGCGCTGAGCCAACATGGTGGCCAGCAACATGATGACGAGCGACCCCACGGCCAGCGCCACGACCGATTGCACCGTCGCTTGCACCATGAATGGCAAGGCCTCTTGGGTGTCGACCTGGCTGACTATCAGCAATACCGTGAAATACCCGATCGCCAGGAAATGCCAACTGCGCGCCAACAAACGCAGCGCCGTGCCAAATGAGTGGATCGAGGCGCGTTCGGCGCGCTGTTTTAAATGTTCGCGCAACAAGTTGCGGTTACGCCAAATGATACGCACCGCGTAGATATAGGCCGTTATCATGATGGCCAGGCCAAGCAATTCGCCTAAGGCAGGCGACAGCAGAGACTGCGCCACGGGCTCGACCAGCAACAAGCCGTAGCCCACGACGGCAGCAATATGCCCCAACCGGACATTCCAGTACTGAGCCGTCTCATCGGCCATCGTAAAAAGACGCAGCGCCGGATAGCGCGTGGCAAACACCGCGCGAATCAGGGCTCGCGTAATTCCCACGGCCACAAAGGCATTCACAAACAAGGATTGCGCCGTCGTCACCGCACCGTAGGGTCTCTCTGCATACATTGCCGTGGCATAGCCTGCCATTCCGGCCAACAACACGATAGCCATGTCGATAAGCAAGGCCCCGACAATGGCTCCCGCCCGCCGCACAAACATGGCCCTGGCTGCGGACCGTACTGGCCCGACGGCCGACAACGACGGGGTCGCCGCCCATTTGTCTATCCGGACGTAGGCAAAGGCCGCAATGGCCCGCAATACGCCAAAAACGATCAAGGTGGCTGCCGCGACAATGGCAAGGCTCACCAGAGTCGTAATCAGCCGCTCTCGCCGCTCCGGGACCATGCCCCGGTTTTGCACCACTGCCGTCAATTCGTCTACGGCGGTCTGTGCATTCGTGCCCATCGTCGCCAGGAAATCCTGTGCGCCAGTCGCAATGCGCGTCGGCAGCGACGGCGGCGCGGCAGCCGGATCCGTGCCAGACGCAGGCTGGGACGGCGCCGCCGCCTGTGCGCGGAGTTGCTCGATCAGCTTATCGCGCGTAGCGGGATCATCGAGCAGGTCCGCCAATTTGGCAGGCGTCAACGCGTCAGCCGGCGCCGCTTCGGCGGCGGGCTTCTCAGCAGCGGACGACAAGCCAGGAATCGCAACGGCTGCCTGCACCCCTTGGCTGAGGAACAGCGCTAACAACACCGCCATGACGCAGCATAGTTGCACCACCCATGGTACCGCCCAGCGCGCGCGCGACAGCGCCGGATTGACATTCATACCGAGGGAATGGGCGGTGCGGGTCTGCAAAGCCACGTGGCGGCCTCCTTGACGAGACGGTGTGCAGCCACTAAAGCGCAGGCCGCGACAACGCAACGCCCCATTTCTGGGGCGCCGCCGTCATGATATAGGTCATCGAGGCGACCCGACAACCGCCGCGGCCTCAGCCGCGCTGGCCTGGGGCTTCACATCCGGCCGAGCATCGTCTACAAATCCGTCCCGATTCGGCATCTGGATACTGCGCAACCCACCCGCATCCAATGCCTTATCCTCTGGCCATAGACCGTTCAAATGCAGCACATAGGCCGACACCGCATAAACCTCATCATTACTGAGGGATTGCGGCGCATAGAGTGGCATAGCGCGGCGAATATAGTCGTACAGCGTCGTAGCATAGGGCCAGTAACTACCCACCGTACGTATCGGTTTGGCGCTGGCCAGCGTCCCCGCTCCGCCCACCAGACGATCACCTTGTCCACCCTCGCCCTGCGCACCATGGCAGGCGGCGCATTGCGCAGCATACAAGGTCCGTCCGGCGGCGACAGTCCCCTGACCCGCAGGCAGGTTCAAGCCATCAGGCGCGACATCGATATTCCAGGGCGCCAGGCGGGCCTCGGTCAATGGCGTACCAATGCCATAGTGCCCCAAGCTCGCGGGCTGCGAAGGCTGCTGGGCCGATGCTGAACTGACCAACATCAGCGACACAGTGACGCTATGACCCATACCACTCAAGAGCGTATGTATGGAACACCATCGCGACCAGCCCCGTGACTCAGCCTGTTTTAATACGCGCATTCGTGACCTCGCCATTCGCAGCGACACGCCAGGGCGTAATCGCATTGTTGTGATAGGTATTGTTCACCCCGCGCACAGCGACCAGCGCTTCGAGGGTGGGCTGCACATAGCCGGTCTCGTCAGTCGCGCGGCTCTGGATCACTGTGGCTTCGCCGTTCCACTCCCAGGGATAACGAAATCGCGTGATCGCGCGGGTCAATACCGGCGCCTGCAGTTGCGCTTCGTGCCATGTCTTGCCATCATCTACAGACACCTCGACACGCACGATTTTCCCGTGCCCGCTCCACGCGATTCCACGGATTTCGTTAAAGCCGGGCTTAGACACGAGTTGGCCGCCAGAGGGGGCTGTGATGATAGACTTGGCCTCCATGTAAAACGTAAAACGCCGTGCAGTGCCGTCGGGCAGCGGATCCGTGTATTTAGAGGTCTCCTCGCGCGATTGCGCGGGCCTGTCCGTCACATGTAAACGCCGCAGCCATTTGATGCTCATATTGCCTTCGAACCCCGGTAACAGCAGGCGCAAGGGATAACCTTGTTCGGGACGCAGGCGCTCACCGTTCTGGCTGTACACCAGCAAGGCATCCTCCAGGCATTTCTCTATCGGAATACTGCGCGTCATCGCTGCGGCGTCGGCGCCTTCGGCCACGATCCATTTTGCTTGCGCTTGCACACCTGCCTCGGCCAATACAGTGCGCAGCGGCACGCCCGTCCACTCGGCACAGCTCACCAGGCCGTTAGCCTCCGCCGCCGTCTTGCCGTAGACGTTGTAGCCCGGATTGCCCGAGCATTCCAAAAAATAGATATGAGATTCGGAAGGAAAACGCCGCAGATCGTCCATCGTGAACAACAACGGCCGATCTACCAAGCCGTGCAATGCCAGACGATGCTGAGCGGGATCGATCTCGGGCACGCCACCATGATGACGCTCGTAGAATAGACCGTTTGGCGTAATAATGCCGTCCAGCTCCTGGATAGGGGTACGCGTGGACGACGAAATGTATTGCTTGTCGTTCGGACGCAGATGCCGAATCACCTTTTTTTCATAGGCGGACGGCTGACCATAAGGCTGCCCGCCTGTAGGAGCCCCTGGCGCACGGCTCCATTCGGGGATTTCCAATGGTGTATCGGCATCGTCAGGAACCGCCGTTGCTGCCGTTGTATGCGCCGTCACCGCTGACGAACCATACACGCCTGTCGTAGCCGTTGCCGCCAACAGGCCGCCTGCCGCGACCCCTCGCCTTAGAAAATCGCGGCGCGATGACTGAACCGCAGTTGTGGCCGCCGAATCGTCTACCTCGTCAATGTCGCTATTTGATACTGCGATACCGGTCTGCATGAACTCCCTCATGAATCACACTCGAACACGCCACGACACGCAAACAGCCGTTAACGCTGTTTGCGCCGTCACGGCTTTAGAGTTTCGCCACGGACACTTCGGTAGCCTTTACAAACGCCAGCACCTCGGTGCCGACCTGCAGATCCAGTTCTTTGACCGAACGAGTCGTAATCACCGACGTGACAATACCGGAGGGGGTATCGACGTCAACCTCGGACAGCACCGGGCCGAGGATGATTTCCTTGATACGGCCGCGAAACTGGTTACGGGCGTTAATGGATTGAATGCTCATGAGACTGCTCCTGTAAAAAAATCTGGCTCTAGACTGCCAGCCGCAAATGGTCAATGGAAATAACCTGAGCCAGCGGACGGGTATCCACCGGGGTGGGGTCTTTTTTGTTCAATACTGCGTCGAGCACACGTGCCTCCAGCGCAGCAAATGCAGTACTCGTGCGTAGCCGGGGCCGCGGCAACGCTACACGCTGGTCGAGGATCACATTGCCCTCGTCAATCACAATGACCCGGTCGGCCAAGGCGATCGCCTCGTTCACATCGTGCGTCACCAGCACCGCCGTAAAACCATCGCGCAGCCAGAGATCCTCGATCAACTGCTGCATTTCCAGACGCGTCAACGCATCCAATGCACCGAGCGGCTCGTCCAATAGCAACAGCCCTGGCCGATGCAGCAATGCCCGTGCAAGCGCCACTCGTTGCTTTTGACCGCCCGATAATGCGGCGGGCCATTCGCCGCCCCGTTCGCCCAAGCCGACCTGTCGCAGCACAGACGCCGCCTCGCCACGTTGACGAATGGTCGTACCGATGGCGACGTTGTCCAGAATCGATTTCCACGGCAACAGCCGAGGGTCTTGGAACATCATCCGCACGCGGTCATCGGCGCCCTGCTGCACTTCGCCGTCAAAGCGAATCGCAGTGCTGGCGCCTCGCTGTCCTGCGGCGGGCGTAGCGGTCTCCAGACCGGCCAGCAACCGCAACAACGTGCTTTTGCCGCAACCGCTGCGTCCCACGATGGCGGCGAACTCGCCGGGCGCGAACTCGATATTCAGCCCCTTCAGGACGTGACGTTCGCCGTAATATTTGTTCAGCCCGCGCAGCGTGACATGCACGGGTGGCTGGGCCGCTGCCGGCTCAGTGTCATAAGTCTCGCGCACGAACGGCTGCACCGCGAGCTCATTCAGTTCCCAGTTATACGGACTAAAGTGCATGATCGGCTCCGTAAAATACTCGTGATCTCAGGTCGGCCGATAAGCCGGGTTCCAGCGCAACAATCGCGTTTCCAGGCCTCTCGCGCACCAATCCGCCACCTTGCCCAACAACGCATACAACAAGATACCCAGCAGCACGACGTCGGTCTGCAGGAACTCGCGCGCATTCATCGTCATATAGCCGATCCCTGACTGCGCAGAAATCGTTTCGGTCACGATCAGGATGACCCACACCAGCCCCAAGGCGAAACGCAGCCCTACCAAGATGGACGGCAAGGCCCCAGGCAGTATCACGTCGCGATACAGTGCCCATCCGGACAACCCATATGAACGTCCCATCTCGATCAGCGCCGGATCTACCGAGCGGATGCCATGAAACGTATTCAGGTACACGGGAAAGAACACACCCAGTGACAACAGGGAGAGCTTCGCCGCCTCATCGATACCGAACCACAGAATCACCAATGGGATCAGCGCCAGCACCGGTATATTGCGGATCATCTGCAGCGTTGTATCCAACAAGGTCTCGGCGACACGTGAGGCGCCGTTCAACAGTCCCAGGGCCAACCCCAACCCGCCCCCGAGCAACAACCCCCACAGCGCGCGCAGCGCACTGACGCGCAGGTGTTCCCACAACTCACCCGAGACGGCCAATTCCCATCCTGCTTTGGCTACCGACCATGGGGCGGGCAATATCCGTGAGGATAGCCAGCCCAATTGCGCAGACCCCTGCCACACAATCAGAACCAACAACGGCACAAGCCATGGCAGCGCACGGCGACGCCACGCTGACGCGGACAAGAACGACGCTGAACTCATGCAGGCACCGTCTGTTTGTTGCTGCGCCCCGGCACAATTTCCGTCGCCATTACTTCCCCAAACGGCCCGCTCAGCAGGCCTCGTGCAGGCTGCGTCACTGCTTTACCCGGCAATAGCGGAAACACAAGCTCCGCGAATCGGTACGATTCTTCGAGATGCGGATAGCCGGACAGGATAAAGGTCTCGATGCCCAACTCGGCATACTCGCGCATGCGGGCGGCTACCGTTTCCGGACTGCCTACCAATGCGGTTCCCGCACCGCCGCGCACCAGTCCCACGCCTGCCCAAAGATTGGGCGAGATTTCCAGATGCGAGCGGCCGCCTTTTTCATCGTGCAATTGTCCGCCGTGCAGTGCCGCCATGCGGCGCTGGCCTTCGGAATCCATGCGTTGGAACGCAGCCTGGGCAGCAGCCACCGTGTCCTGGTCCAAATGCTGGATCAGCGCCTCTGCAGCGGCCCACGCCTCTTCATCCGTTTCACGCACAATCACATGCAGACGAATACCGAATTTCAGCGCACGGCCATGGCGGGCAGCGCGACGGCGCATGTCTTCGATTTTGGCCGCCACCGCCTGGGGCGGCTCTCCCCACGTCAGATAGACATCGAGCTGCTCGGCCGCCAACTCGTGTGCGGCCTCTGACGAGCCGCCGAAATACAACGGCGGATACGGCTGTTGCACAGGCGGGTAAATGACTTTGCCGCCCTTTGAGACCAAATGATCGCCAGCGTAGTCATACGCCTGCCCGTGATGACTGGCCTCGAGAATGCCGCGCCAGATCTTCAGAAAATCCGACGTCACGGCATAGCGCTCGTCATGGCTGACGAACACCCCATCGCCCTCCAGCTCCGACGGATCTCCGCCCGTGACCACATTGACCAGCAAACGGCCGCCCGACATGCGATCGAAGGTTGCGGCCATGCGCGCGGCAAACTGCGGCGAGCTGACACCAGGCCGTATCGCCACCAGGAACTTCAGCCGGCGGGTCGCATCGATCAAGCTCGACGCCACCACCCACGCATCCTCGCAAGACCTGCCTGTCGGCAACAAGACCCCGTCATAGCCCAGCGTATCGGCCGCTACGGCGATCTGACGGAAATAATCGTGACTCGCCGCACGTGCGCCTTGCGTAGTGCCCAAGTAACGAGAGTCGCCATGGGTGGGAATAAACCAGAAAACGTTCATCAGCAAATGGCCTTATAGATCTATGCGTTAACGTAGGTCGGCTGGCGCCGCCTGCTGCACGTCCAGCTTGCGGGGAATCAGCTTCAGCGCGTAGAACGCGTCGGCGATTTCCTGTTGATGCTGCAATACCTCGCGCGTCACAGGCGTCACGCCGTAGGCCAGACGTTGTGCCGCCAGCTCTACCACCGGCCGTTCCAGCCCCAATACCGGCTGCAAGAGATCCACGGACTCCTTCAGGTGATCCTTGGCCCACAAATCGCCTTTGCGGATTTCCTCCAGCACGGTTTTAACCACGTCGGGATGCTCATCGAGGTAATCGCGAGACGCGAGAAAGAATTGATAGTTGTTGACCACACCGGTCCCATCAGCCAATACACGTGCGCCCAACTGTTTTTCCGCGGCGGCCTGGAATGGATCCCAGATGACCCAGGCATCGATCGCACCGCGCTCAAACGCGGCTCGCGCATCGGCCGGCGTCAGGTACGTGACGTTGACGTCCTGGTATGGCACGCCGGCTTTTTCCAACTGCTTGACGAGCAGATAGTGCACATTGGATCCCTTGTTCAAGGCGACTTTTTTGCCCTTGAGATCAGCCACCGATTGGATCGGCGAATCCTTCGGCACGAGAATGGCCTCGCTCGTCGGAGCCGGCGGCTCGTTGCCGACGTAGACCAACGGCGCCTGCGCTGCCTGCGCAAAAATCGGAGGCGCCTCGCCCACCGTGCCGAAATCAATGGAGCCGACATTCAGGCCCTCGAGCAATTGCGGGCCTGCGGGAAACTCCACCCATTTCACCGCAATGCCTTGTTCACCCAGCTTTTTATCGAGCGAGCCCAGCGCCTTCAGAATGGTCAAGGTACCGTATTTCTGAAAGCCGATGCGCAAGGTCTTGGCATCCTGCGCGGACGCTGTCGCGCAGGTCAGCATGGCGGCGCTCAGTGCCATCACACCCGCGACGGCAAGGCGGGAAAAACGGAACCAACTCAGGAAAGGCAAATGCATCCTGTGCATGGGAATGCTCCTATGTATCAGTCGTTGTGCAGATCGTTATTGCGTGAGGCGTTCGGGCGCTGCATCATCAGCCTTTGCACCCTCTCAAACACTGAATCTGGCATTCAAGGCCAGATAGCCCAGGTCGTAGCCCTGTGATAGCGGCGCCGTCGACACGTGCTTGGCCAAACGATCGACCGCGGTATCCAGCCGTTCGCGCACATCGTCATCGATCGCGACGTGTCCCTGTTGCACCGTGACCTGGCGGTCTGTCGCATAAACGCCAGCCAGAATATGCCGTGCGCCCAGGGCCGATAGCACGGGCTTGAGGCTGTATTCCAGCGCCAACAGATGCGCGGTGCTGCCCCCGGTGGCTATCGGCAACACGATTTTGTCTGCCAGCGCTTTTTCATCCAGCAAATCCAGGATCGCTTTCAGTCCGCCGGCAAACGAGGCCTTATAAACTGGCGTGGAGATCAATAATGCTTGCGCGGCATTGACGCGTTTGCGCAAAGCGCTGGCGGCGGATCCGCTGTAGTTGCCTTCGATCAAATCAACGGCAGGCAGATCGCGCAACCCCAGTTCATCGCTGGCCAAACCACGCGCCGCTAATCGCTCTGCGGCATAACGTAATAGGGCCGATGAACGCGAGTTCTGTGAGGGACTGCCGGCCAACGTCAGAATCGTCATGATGAGGACTACCGCTCCGTCTGTATATAACCAGGAATGCGGTCATTCTGGCCTCGTCATGTCAATCTGGAAAATACTTAGTCGATATGTCGTTATGCGTGGTCCATGCAGGCTTGCCGCCCGATCCACGCCGAGCACAGGGCACACAGGTATACTAAAAAGCCATTTCTCCCGGCCTAATTGCTCTCAAAAATTCCCGCCGTGTCATTGCGTATTCCTCCCCTGAACCCGCTACGGGTTTTCGAAGTCGTTGCCCGCTTGCAGAACCTCACCCTGGCAGCGCAAGAGCTGCACGTCTCGCAATCGGCGGTGAGCCGGCAACTGGCGACGCTGGAGAGTTATCTCGGTGTGGAACTGTTCCGCCGCGAGCATCGCGGCGTGACGCTCACGCGGGCCGGAGCGGCCTATGCCAAGCGCGTCGCACCCGCCTTCGCGGAAATCGCTGCCGCCACCGATGGCCTGCTGCAGAACATGTCGCATAAAGTGCTACGGGTCAGGACGTACACGACATTTACCGCAAAGTGGCTGATCCCGCGGTTAGAGGATTTTCACGCCCGCCATCCCAATATCGAAGTCATCGTGAGCAACGGTGTCTCCGAGGTGGATTTCGATCGTGACGCAGCGGATGTGGCGATTCAGTTCGGCCTCGGCGGCTGGCCCAGGGTCAAGGAAGACGTTCTCTTTACCGACGAAATAGAGCCGGTCTGCTCGCCCGAGTATTTGGACAAGAACATGTCCCGACATGGAAAGCTGGAGGACTTGTTGAAAGGGCGTCTTCTGGTCTCGAAATACCGCAAGACCGACTGGACCGACTGGCTGGAAGCCAACGGACTATCTGCAGCGGCTGCGAACTCGGAACGGATGGGATTCAGTACGTCTATTTTGACGTGGCAGGCTGCGCTGGATGGTTTGGGCATCGCGATTGGCCAAAGCGCCTTGTTGCAGACGGAGTTCAATAAAGGGTTGCTCGTGCGCCCGTTCCGCCGGCCGTTGCAGCGCTCGATGTCGTATTATCTGCTGCGCCCGCAGGAGCAACGCTTTTCGCGCCGCGTGGCCGTGTTTCGAGATTGGCTGCTCGAGACCGCGGCACGCGAGCGCGAAGCGCTGGCCAACGGCCCCAAAGAGCCCCCAAGCCTAGGCTGAGCGTGCGCCCACCGCCGCTGGCGGCGCGAACCACCGTATCAACAGGGCGTTGACTGCATCGGCCTGTTCAAACTGCACCCAATGGCCCGAGTCGGCGATGACGTGCCACTCTCGCGATGGATGCCCTTGCGCCAGCATACGGCCGGCGTCGGCGGGTACCGCAGTGACATCATCCTCGCCCCAAGCCATGAGTATCGGTTTGTCAAAGTCCTTCAGCACATCCAGCAACGACGACCTGCGCGAAATGGATTTGCTGCGAAAGCGGGTCTTTTCGCAAGAGCGCGCGTGAATCTGCAGCGCCAGGGCGTTCACGGTATGCCGGAACGACAGCATGAACGCTCGCAGGTTCTGTGCAAATGCCTGCTCCCGTTCCTGTCCCGTGACGGCCCGCCAGTCGGACAAGGGTTCTCTGTCTCGACGAGGCCCACCGTGGCCAGCGCTACCCAACAACGCCAGGCGCTGCAATGTCGGCAGACGAGGCGCCAACGCGCCCGCGATGGCGCCGCCAAATGAAAACCCCGTCAGATACAGAGGCGCCGTTCCGACCAATCGGGCTATGCCTTGCGTCAAGGTCTCCAACAGGCGTTCGACCCTGTCCGGGTCGTACGGCGGCATATCAAAATCCTCGGAATCGCCGAAGCCCGGCATGTCCGGGATCAGGACGCGGAAATGCTCGGCCAAGACGTCGATGTTCTTGGCCCAATGCATCCACGAGCCGTGCCCGCCATGAATCAGGACCAGGGCAGGCCCCCTGCCCCATTCTCGCCACACCATTCGACGTCCTTGCACATCGAACGCATGATGAATGGCGCTGGTGTCCAGACGATCCAGCACAGCATCGGCTGCTACGATATCCGCTGAAGAAAATTCCTGCATCACCAACCTTGTTGACCTTGGTTCATCGTTTGTCTAGGCAACCGCGCCCCCGTTGGGGATCGAAAAAGGCGCGCAAGTAAAGCCGCGCGCCGGGCAAGGGCCTCCCTCACGAACGCATAATCAACGCATCCACGGCCATCACGCCTTTGCCTTCGGGCATCACCATCAGCGGATTGACCTCGGCCTCGCGCACGGGCAAATCAGGCGTCACCGCGAGCTTGGACAGATTGGAAATCGCGACGGCCAACGCGTCCAAATCGCCCTTTTCCTTGCCGCGCAGGCCAGAGACCGTTTTCAACATCTTGACCTCTTCTATCATTTCCTTGGCCGCTTGCACCGAGACGGGTGCCAGGCGAATGCTGCGATCACGCATCACTTCTGCCCAGATACCTCCAGCGGCCAGCATGATGATGGGACCGGCATCCACATCCACGCGATAGCCCACGAGGACTTCTGTCAGTCCCTTGCGCATCGGCTGCACCAGCACGTCCCGACAATCGACGCCGGGGGCTTTATCGCGCAGGTTCTGCCGCAGGGTGGCAAAGGCGCGCGCCAGCTCCTCGGCATTCTTGATGCCCAGCACGACGCCGCCCACTTCGGTTTTATGCGGGATGTGCGCAGAGCAGACCTTGGCTACGACGGGATAATCAAATGGCAAATTGTCGGGCGGACTGTCCAAAGAATAAGTCGCTGCCGGCGCATGCGGCACATTCAGCGTATCCAGCAGCTCGTAGGCATCGGCCTCGCTGATTGCGCGGGCGGGCTGCTCGTGATCGAGCTTGACCGTCGCAGAAGGGCCCGGCGAACGGCGTGCAAGCACCGAAGCAATGGCATCGGCGCAGGCCTCTGGCGAGCGAAAGCACGGAATCTGAGCGGTCGTGAGCTGCGCCAATGCGTTGGGCGCATCGGGCACCAGCATGGCCAGCAAAGGCTTTTCGTGGCCCGCGCTGTCGATGATAGGCTTAACTGCCAAGTCCGGCTGAAAACGCGCCGATGACCCCACGACGGCGACGACCATGTCAAACTCTGGCGCCTCCAGCATGATGTCCAGGGCTTTTTTCATGACCTCGTATTTGGTCCCTGCCAAGGTGAGATCCACGACCCGCCCTGCACTGCCGGGCATGCCGGCCGCCTGCAACTGCGCTACCGTCGCTGCGGACGCAGGCTCTACGATCACGTTGCGCACACCGAGTTGATCCACCACCATGGCGGCGCCGCCCCCTGTCGTCGTCACGACTCCGACGCGCTTGGCCTGCTTGCCTACCAAAGGCAGTTTCCGGGCCAAGGGAAACACCTCGAACAGCGTCTCCAGCATTTCCACGCGAACCACGCCCAGGTCCTTCAGGAAAGCATCTGCGATATCGTCTTCGCCGGCCAGTGCGCCGGTATGCGTTGCCGCCATTTCCGCCGCAGCGCTCGATCGCCCGAGCTTGTACGCGACCACGGGTTTGCCGCGTTTTGCCGCCTCGCGGGCAAATGCCTGAATGGCATCGCCATGACGCAAGCTTTCCAGAAAGAGCACATACCCCTGGATGGCAGGGTCGTCCAGCGTCGCCATGCAGATTTCACCGACGCTGAGATCGACCTCGCTGCCTACCGATACCAAGCCCGCAAAGCCCACGCCACGTGCCTTTCCGCGAGACACCAGCGCGCCGATCATGCTGCCGCTGTGCGACGCCACAAAGACGTTGCCACGCGGCACATCGGGTTCGGCAAACGCCGCGTTCGCTGTCAGGACCAAGCCGTTACCAGGATTGACGACACCCAGGCTGCTTGGCCCCAGAATGCGCAAGCCGCTCTTTCGACTGATCTCGCGCAGCGCAGCCTCACGCTCGACGCCGTCGGGCCCCGATTCGGAAAATCCAGCCGCCAGGATGGTGACGAGCTTGACCCCCAGGTCGGCGCATTCCTGCACGGCAGGTACTACCGTATCGGTAGGAGACAAGATAAAGACATGCTCGGGCACCTCCGGCAGCGCAGCCAGGCTAGGCCATGCTTTTTCCCCTTGCACCTCGGCACGCTTTGGATTGATCGGATAGATAGTGCCTTGAAAGCCGGACCGGCGCAGAAACTGCAGAGGGCGCCCGCCTGTCTTTTTGACGTCGTCGGAAGCACCGACGAGCGCAATGCTCTTGGGATACAGCAATGCCTGACAGACGGAGGATGCAGGGGTATTGATCGATGACATAACCTTTACTTGTCCAGCTTTACGTTTCTGAATTGTTCGTTCCAGTATGCGTCCTCGGCGATCAGTTCGGCCCTGAACTCTTCGGGGCTATTGCCAATCAGCATCGCACCTTGCGGCCCCAAGACGTCAGAGAACTCTTTGGTCTTTACCGCTTTTTCGAGGACGGCGGCAAGCTTGTCCACGATGGGTTTGGGTGTCCCGGCAGGCGCCAATAGCGCATTCCACGAGTCGGATTTCATCTCAGGAATACCGAGTTCGGCAAAGGTTGGCACATTGGGCAACTCCGGCAAACGCTTCGGCCCGGCGACTGCCAGCGGATGCACAGTGCCCGCCACCAGGGCCGGCATCGCACCCGTTGCAGTCATGAACGCAACGTCGATGTTCCCGGCAATCAAGTCGTTCATGGCGCCAGAGCCGCCACCGTATGGAATATGGGCCATGTCGATCCCGGTCAATGCCTGCAATTTCAGCATTGCCATATGTTGCGTGCCCCCATTGCCTGTCGAACCGTAATTGAGTTTGCCGGGCTCTTTTTTGGCCAACGCTTCGAACTCCTTGTAGTCCTTGACTGGCAGCTTGTTGGTCGCAGCCAGTACACCCGGTGCGGAGGATATCTTCGAAATGGGTTCGAAACTCTTGACGGGATCGAATTTCTGCATCGGGTAGGTGAACTTGTTCATGACCAGGGGCGAGGCCGCGAACAATAATGTATAACCATCCGGCTTCGCAGAGGCCACCGACTCCGAAGCAATATTGCTCGTGGCGCCAGGTTTATTCTCAACCACAAAAGCGCCTTTGAGTTCCTCCTGCAAGGCCTTTGCCACCAAGCGAGCCACCACGTCGGTCGGACCGCCAGGTTGGAATCCGACCACGATTTTGACCGCTCGATTGGGATAGGCATCGTCTTCGGCCCATACGGTGCCTGCCCAACTCATCATGCCAACGGCAGCGACGGTGGCACAAATCAAACTACGCATACTGTCTCCTTCCACTCTCTTGATACTTAGGCTTTGGGCTTGGGCGGACGCTGGGAAAACGATTTCCCGAATACGCCTTCCGCGATGCGGTTTTTGAGCATCTCGATAGAGCCCCCTGCGATCATCCAACCGCGAATGCGGCGCACGCAGTACTCGACCAAGGCCTCTTGGCTAAAGCCCATGCCGCCCATGACCTGCAATGCCTCATTGGCCGCGAACCAGCCCGCTTCGTTGCAGGCCAATTTGGCCATGGCGGTGCTCTGTGCAGACGGCAAACCGTGCTCGCCTTCCAAGGCGGCGCGATACAAGAGCAATTGCGCTTGCTCCAAACGCATCCACATGTCCGCGAATTTCCATTGCAAGCCTTGGAATTCGCACAGCTCGCGGCCAAATTGTTTGCGTGTGAGCGCGTGTTCGCGAGCGATATTGAACGCGTGACGGCCTAGCGCCAGAGAGCGCGAAGCGTTACCCAAGCGTTCCACGTTGAAACCCGAAATCTGCTTCTTGAAACCGCCAGGCCCCAGCAGCACGTTCTTGGCGGGAATACGCGCGTCCTCGAAGTACAGCTGCGACCACTGTTCACCGTTCATGAACGAGGCCGGTTTACCCACCGTAAATCCCGGCGTGCCGCGCTCCACCAGCACCGAGCCGATGCCATCGAGACCCGGGCCAAAGCGTACATAGACCAAAAACAATTCAGCTTCCGGACTGTGGGTAGAGAAAATCTTGCTGCCGTTGATGAGGTAATCGTCGCCATCCTGACGCGCGGACGTCTTCAGCTCTGTCACGGCCGAGCCGGCATCGGGCTCGGTCATTCCAAGCGAAATCAGTTTGCGTGCGCCCAGCAGATCGGGAAGGAACCGTTCTTTCTGCTCTGGGGTCGCGTATTCGACAAAGGTCCGGATGGGGCCGAAATTGCCTGCCTGTACGATGTCGGCGCTCTTGGGGCAGACCAGCGCGACCTCTTGGATCGCCAATACCGCGTGCATGAGCGAGCCGCCCTGGCCACCGTCCTCCTCCGGGAACGCGATACCCAACAGCCCCTGCTCTGCCAGCATCTGGGCAGTTTCCCACGGGTATTCCGGCGAATGCGCGCGCTCCAGTGCGCCTGCGGCCAGGCGATCCTGGGCAAAACGCCGTACCGAGTCGGCAAAAGCCCGGTGTTCCTCGTTTAATTCAAAATCCATCTTTTTACTCCTGCGGTGGATGTGTCGATGGATGAATCATCGCCTGCCTGGCCCGTCGAGAAAACTTCGCATTGCGCCTAGCGCCATGACAAAAAGTCATCGCAAAGATGGCGTTGATATGATCAAAGGGCATGACAACGCGCAAAATAAACAGTGGTGAAATCGCGCCGCAAGATCGACCATAGCGTCTACTGCCGCACACTCAGGAAAGCGATGACTGCACTAGAAACCTTTGCCGCCTTTGGCGCCAGCCTGCGCAACCAGAACCTGACCGAGGATGTCCTGCACCACGCCAAACGCGCTGTCGTGGATTGGTACGCCTCCCTGCTCCCGGGTGCGGTACTGCCGCCCGCGACCCTGTTGGAACAAGCCTATGCAGAAGACATCGGACGGGGACCATCCCGTCTAGCGCTAGGCCAGCCCGCCACCTCTCGCGCCGCGGCGCTCATCAACGGCACCGCCGCGCATACGGCCGAAGTCGACGACATTTTCAAAGACGCGATCTATCACCCTGGCGCGCCGACCATAGCTGCCGCCCTAGCTGCAGCGCAGGAAACGGGCGCAAGCGGCCGCGATTTTCTCCGCGCCGTGGTGGTGGGTTACGAGATTTCTACGCGCATCGGCGCCGCGCTGGGACGGACTCACTACAAGTTCTGGCACAACACCGGGACGGTCGGCACCTTTGGCGCCGCCGCAGCGGCCAGCAGCCTGTATGGCCTGGAATCCCGGCCGTTCACCCACGCGCTGGCCACTGCCGCCACCTTTGCCAGCGGGCTGCAACAGGCCTTTCGAATGGACTCCATGTCCAAGCCGCTGCATTCGGGCCGTGCGGCCGAAGGCGGCCTGGCCGCCGCCCAGATGGCGCGAGCCGGGGTTACCGGTTCGCTGGGCGTACTGGATGGCGCCGCAGGCCTGGGGTACGCCATGAGCAACGGCCCGGACTGGCAGCCTTTCCTTGCAACCCTGGGCGAGACCTTCAATATCACGCGCATGACCTTTAAAAATCATGCGTGTTGCGGCCATACGTTCTCGCCCATCGATGCCGCGTTAGTCTTGAAAGACCGGCTTCAGGCCGCGCCGGACGACATCGCGCAGATCGACGTGCACACCTATGCCCCTGCGCTGGACGTGGCCGGAAACCCCGAGCCCCAAACTGCAGCCGAGGCGCGTTTCAGTATCCCCTTTGTTGTCGCCTCTGCCGTGGTGTATGGCAGCGTACGGCTGGCGGCGTTTGATGAAGCGCGTCTGAAAGACCCCGCCCTGCGCCAGCTGATGTCGCGTATCCGCCTGCATGTGGAGCCCACCCTCGATGGTCTGTTTCCAGGTCAGCGTGCTGCGCGGGTGGATATGCGCCTGACCAACGGTACGCAGGACTCCTATCTGCAGCCTCATCGGAAAGGCGATCCGGAACTGCCCCTGAGCGATGCCGATCTGAGCGGCAAGTTCAATGAATTGGTGGCTCCCGTCCTAGGAGAAGAACGTGCCGGCGAGCTGTTGCGCAAGCTGTGGTCGCTGGAACAAGCTGCTCGGCTCGACCTCGACGCAACGCCGCGCTAAATGACTGAGGGAGGCTCAGCTTTGCAGCTGGCCTCCCTCAGTGGCTAACACACTAGATGATGCGATCAGCTTTCCTGGCTGCTGACCTGCGGCGTCGCGCTATTGGCCTTTTTACGAGCCGCGAACAAACGGCCCAGGCCTACCACCAGCAACGCACCGATGACTTCCGCCGCAATCTTGACCGTGCCGGAGATCTCGCCGAAGCGCTCGACCACAACCACATCAGTCACCAGCATGCCACCCGCGATCCAGCCCAGCAAGGCGGCGCCGAACGTGACGACCAGCGGATAACGGTCGATCAGCTTCAGCACCAGCGTGCTGCCCCAGATGATGATGGGTACGCTCACCACCAGACCAAAGATCACCAGGCCGATCTGATGCGACGGGTCAGCCATTTGGGCCGCGCCCGCAATCGCGATCACGTTGTCCAGGCTCATCACAAAGTCAGCCACGATGATGGTCTTGACTGCGGCCCACACGGACGCACTGCCCTGGATGTTGCCGTGGGCGTCTTCCTCGGGAATCAACAGTTTGATACCCACCCACAACAGCAGCAGCGCGCCAATAATCTTCAGGTAAGGAATCGTCAACAGGGTCAACGCAAAAGCGATCAGCACTACGCGCAGGCCAATAGCCCCGGCGGTGCCCCACAAAATGCCCTGCATGCGCTGTTTCGGCGGCAGGTTGCGGCAGGCCAGTGCGATAACCACGGCATTGTCGCCACCCAATAGGATGTCGATAAGAATGATCTGAAACACTGCGGCCCAGCTAAGGGTCTGCAAAAACTCGAGCATGCAATCTCCGTGTTGGTATTAATCGTCAAAGCGTTGTTTTAGCATTTCTTACAGCAACCTGAACATAACCTGACGACGTTTCTTACAAAAAACTTAAATTTTCGTAACTTGTATGATCGATATTCGTCATTTACCCTGTGCGGAACAGGCAGCTGTTCTGTCACCATTTTTCGCAGTCTGACTGTCCTCGGCAAAAATATCGGGGCTTTTCGTTAAGTGAATTCGTTGATGAATACCGGGAAAGACACTGTAGGCATGATCGGCGTAGGCCTCATGGGCCACGGCATTGCCAGCAATATCATCAAACATGGCTACCCCTTGGTACTGCTGGATCACCCTGGCAACCAGCCGGTCGACCAGTTGCTGGCCGCCGGCGCGGCCAAAGTCGCCAGCCCTGCACAGGTCGCCCGGCAATCCAACGTAGTCATCCTCTGCGTCACTGGCACGCCGCAGATCGAAGATGTCTTGTTCAGTCCCGATGGCCTGCTCCAAGGCCTGCGGCCCGGCACCATCGTAATTGATTGCTCCACAGCCATCCCATCGTCGACCGAGCGCATCGCCCAAGCCGTCACCGAGGCTGGCGGCCTGTTCCTGGATGCGCCCATGACCCGCACGCCCAAAGAGGCGGCCGAAGGCCGGCTGAATCTGCTGGTGGGCGGTGACCCCGCCCTGTTCGACCGGTGCCTGCCGCTACTGCGCTGCTATGCCGAGAACATCACCCACGTCGGTGCGATCGGTGCCGGCCACCGCATGAAACTGATCCATAACTATGTCTCGCTGGGCTGCGCCGCCGTCATCGCAGAGGCTGCCGCCTGCGCCCAACGCGCCGGCATCGATGCCTCCGTCCTGATCGACGTCCTGGCCAAAGGCGGCGGCGCCGGGGTCGCACTCGAGCGCCTGCGCCCCTTTATCGAATCCGGTGACGATTCCGGCATGCGTTTTTCCTTGTCCAATG
>Ga0182746_1001755_pt1 | contig 18267 bp, 15 predicted proteins | sample eDN3rd30CBELigOP_FD_128881 | JGI IMG/M metagenome (GOLD analysis project Ga0182746, IMG submission 128881) | Enriched Organic Plus compost microbial communities from Emeryville, California, USA - eDNA 3rd pass 30_C BE-Lig OP (version 2) (version 2) ... | reverse complement strand
GCGATGCACCGGCTGCCCATGTCATCACATCGTAGCGCTCCCCCGCGGACTGTGCCTCGGAATTACGCCAAACACTGACGAGTGTGCCCTGCTCGCTCATGCTCGTCAGCTCAGGGTAGTCATAGCCTCCTGAGAGTTCGGAGACGTTCCGCGGGATGATCGTGCCGTCAGAGACAAGCCTCCCGACGCGCATCTCGACAAATTGCCGCCAACGCTCGACCGGCAGACCCGGCCCGCTTTCGATCAGTTGATCAATAAACGGTCCGTACTCTGCTGGCTGAGCCATTGGTGTCCACGCTTTCTGTTTATGTCGCTTGTGCTTATATGTATACGCCACCGATGCGGGGCTGGCAAGTGATCCCGCGCACATGCGGTATAATGCTTATAATTATGCGACTCAGATACAACACTGGCCAAGCAACTGTCGTGCAGTTTATCGTCGTGATGCTGCTCGGTTTCGTCACCAACGCGATCTCGCTCGCTGGCAGCGCGAGCCGTGACGAAGGCAGCTTCGCCACTGACCTACTTCTGACCGTCTTCATCCTGATACTCCAGGCATTCTGGCTCGGTTTCCTCTGCGTCGTTGGCTTCGCCGCTCAGGACAAACGCAATCGCTCACTCGCCCTACTGCTCATCGGCCTGGAGGGGATCACCTTCATGGTCGCACTCTTCAACGCGCGTCACCCTGGCAATCCAGTCGCGCTCATGGCAAGCCTGCTTCACATGGCAATCGCCATCTACGTAGCCTTTATGGCGTTCAACATCTACCGCGCCCGCGGCAAACGCATCGTCTCACGTCCCAAGCAAGCAGTCGCTGGCCGCCCCCGCCGCCGTCCTACCACTCACCACACAACAAAATAAAATAAGCCTCTATTCGGTCTCACTGTAGAGCTTGCTAGCAACAGCCTCTAGAGCCCCGTTGTCATCAACATCGACGATCACTTCACCAAACGGCTCAGTTTCTACAATCTTATGCTGCTCGCCCCAAGGGAGAGCGAGCTCAACACTAGGCTGATACCAGTTACGCTCAACAGACGCATCCATGATATAAGAGAGCTCGATGACATGACGCCCTGGAGATTCTGGCACTTCTACCATAGCCCGATCAGCAAACAGACGCTCCTGGCTCTTGCCTTCATCGGTAGTAAGCCCGAGTGAAGCTTCCCAGTCTACATAGGCCGCATCATTACCGAAGCCAATCCAACGTAGATATTCTTTATCTGAATCTCCTGGAGCGTGGGCTTCTCGTTGTTCATCGCTCATACTTCGATCTAACTCGATACTTATAAACTCTCCGTATCGGCCATCTTGCTCAACATGTATACCACTGATCGCTATTGCGTCATCCGCCTCAAGCTCGTGAAGCGCTGCCTCTGCCGCCCGAAAGTCTGCACGGACTTCCTGCTCATTCGAAAAGTTATTGTATACGTCGCGTCCGTGGTCAACAGCCTCTGCCGCGAGAGTGCCTGCGCCTACACCTATAGCGAGACCGGCAACAACAGCCGCCCCTATCTTCTGTGCTCGCATGCTGTCTGCGGTTTTTGTTTCTTGATGACGTGGCTGATACTGCTCGGCTGGGCCGCCATTGTGCATTTGTTTCATGATAAAACAATACACTATATTTGCTTATTTGTCAATAATGCTTGTGGTTAGAGATCACCCCAGTTGGGACCGGTGGTGGTGTCAACGGTGAGCGTAACGGGCAGTTCGGGCGCGACGGCCTCCATCGTTTCTTTGAGGAGCTTGGCCACCCCCTCTTCTTCGCCGGCATCGACCTCAACGAGGATTGAGTCATGGATCTGCAGGAGCATACGCGCTGTCGGATACTGCGCTGTCAGCTTCTCGTCGACTTCAATCATGGCTTTCTTCATCAGGTCGGCCTCAGTGCCTTGGATGGGCATATTGATCGCGGCGCGTTCAGCACCGGAGCGAACCATAAAATTACTCGATTTGATGTCAGGCATCGGGCGGCGACGACCGTACAGCGTCTCGACGTAACCCTGCTCGCGCGCCCGCTCCTTGATGCGATCCATGTATGCAAACAGCGGTGCGCGCAGCTCCTTGTATTTGTCGATGAAGCTATTGGCCTGCTCATACGTCATGCCGGCCGCCACAGCGAGGCCATGCGGGCTCATGCCATAGAGTATGCCGAAGTTTATTACCTTGGCAGCGCGGCGCTGCTGCTTGGTTACGTCCTCAATCTCACGGCCATAGACTTGCGCGGCGGTCGTCGTATGGATATCAGCTCCTTTGTTGAACATATCGATTAGCTCGCGGTCGTCCGCCATCACTGCCGCGAGGCGTAGCTCGAACTGGCTGTAGTCGGCACTGACAAATAGCCTACCTGAGTCAGCCACAAATGCGGTGCGAATATGCCGACCGAGCTCGGTGCGTACAGGGATATTCTGGAGATTTGGATCGGTGCTGCTGAGCCGTCCGGTCTGAGCAATCGTGAGATTAAAAGTCGTATGAATACGCTGCTGATCATCGACCATAGCAGGCAATGTATCGACATAGGTATTCTTGAGCTTGGTGACTTCGCGCCAGCTCGTGATGAGATCGATGATGGGATGTTGGCCACGAAGCTTGTCGAGCTCGCTGGCGGCAGTACTGTAGCCTGTCTTGCCCTTTTTGATGCCTGCAGTCGGCAAACTGAGATCACCAAAAAGTACTTCAGCTAGCTGCTGTGGTGAGCCGATAGTAAACTCACGCTCGGCCAGTCCATAGATCTCTTGCGAAAGATCGGAGATAGCATTGTCGATCTGCACAGCAAACGTATGCATGTAATCGACATCAAGCTTGATGCCTGTATATTCCATCTCTGCGAGCACCGGGATAACCGGCCATTCAATCCGCTCGACGAGCGCCTGAAGCTTGGGGATAGCCGCGAGCTCGGAGCGCTGCTGCTCGGTCAGGGCAGCCAAGGCAGCGATAAGCTGTGGGGCGCTGCTCGCAAGCTCATCGATATCGAGCTCTTCGAGTGACGCACCGTCGTAGCCGACTTCGTCTGCCAATGCATCAAGCGAAAGATCACGGCGCAACGGGTTGAGTACGAAAGCTGCCACCATCGTGTCATGCGCAACACCAGCCACCTCCAGGCCCAACGCATAGCAAAGTTGCAGTGTGGCCTTGATATCGTGCCCGACTTTTGGCAGCGCTTGATTGGCAAGCGCCTCGGCAAGTGCGTCCTGCACTGCTGTAGGCGTTAGCTGTTCGAGAAGCAATGTGTAGACAGAACCAGCGTCCGGGCTAATCATCAAGAGCTGACCGCCCTGCCCGTGCTTACCGCTCGCACGGCTATGGAGGATCAGCTGCTTGCTGGCAGTAAGTGCCTTGGCAAGCGGTGCCAGATCGCTATCACTGCTGATGATATGGCTGGTCGGCAAATGACCGAGCTTCAGTCCGCGGCTACTGTGCTCAGCACCATCCTCGTGCTTAAGCTGCATGATTTCTGGCAACTGCCGGGCAAGCGTCCGAAATTCTAATCGCTGCAAGAGTGCGTGGATTCGATCAGGATCGGCGTTGTGACCGTCCATGGCCTCGAGATCAAGTGGCAGTGGCGCATCGGTCCAGATGGCGGCGAGCTGCTTGCTAAGATACGCTGAGTCCTTGCCGGCGACAAGCTTCTTGCGTGTAGACTCCTTGATCTCGTCGATATGTTCGTAGATGCCATCAAGCGTGTGATATTCCTGCAAAAGCTGCACAGCCGTCTTCTCGCCCACGCCCGGTACACCCGGGATATTGTCAGAGCTATCGCCCTTGAGCGCTTTCAGATCCAAAAATTGGTTCACGTCGATGCCGTACTTGGCCGTGAAGCTATCGGGTGAATACAATTCGATGTTACTCAGGCCCTTTTTCAGTGCGAAGACTTTGGTGTGACCGTTGACCACCTGAAGCAAGTCCATGTCTGACGTGACGAGCAATGTCTCGATATCTTCATCCTTGGCCTTGAGCGCGAGTGTACCCATAATGTCATCCGCCTCATAATCATCGAGTTCATACAGCGGCCAGCCAAATGCGTCGAGCAGCTCATGAAGGATCGGAATTTGCTCATAAAAATCCGGTGGTGCGGGTTTGCGACCTGCCTTGTAAGCAGGATAGAGCTCAACGCGCCGGCGAATATTTGTCTTGGGCTTGTCCCATGCGACCGCGACGTAGTCTGGCTTGAGGCGCCTCAATACCTCGAGTGCCATCGTCGCGAAACCAAATACGCCACCCGTGGCGATCCCCTCTTTGGTCGCGAGATTGGGCATGGCATAATAGCCGCGATAAAACACGCTCTTGCCATCGATCACCACAAGTTTCTTCATCTGATCTAGTATACCTATCCCCGGCCCCTGATACCAGCGACGCGTGCGAGCTGCTTCAGTGTGTGGTCACGCGCAGCCAGGAGCTGCTCACGTGTGAGTGTGTCCTGTCTGGCCAAGGTAGCGTCCATGAAAACCCTAAACGGCTTAGGCATCGCCGCACCATCTTTGGGATTCGCAACCGTTTCTCGGAGCATATAGAGCTCTCCGCTCCTGAGGTGCTCTATGCCCAGCTCATCAAGCCCTTCGACATGACGCTCCCAGTACCGGAGGACATTTTGCACGTTATTGGCAAAATGGCTCATCGCATCTCTCGTCACCGTTGGCCATACAGCGCCCTCGTCCTCAGAAAAATGCCCGAGTAACATGAGTGCCTTGTCTGGAGAGCTCTCTCCAGCACCCAAAATCGTCGTAAGCCAGCGATGACGACGTTGCTCGTCTGGGGATAAGTTTTCGATTGTCTGACGCCTTACGTCATCGTTTTCTTGTGGCGATGCCTGTCGAGCAGCTTCTGCCGTGCGGCGCTCTTTGTGCAGAAGCGCATAACAAGCGTCAAAAAACACCGTCGGGCCACTGCGCACGATCCGCTCCTCGCGCACAAGCTCAGTCTCACCCTCCTCCACTGCAGCTATCTCATGCGTAATCACGTGCTTCTCCGCAAACACATCTGATAGCTCGTATAGTTCCGCAACGCTCAGGCGTTCTTCGTGATCTTTCAGGCCAAATCCCGTGACTTGACTCAGCGTCTCCCACTCGACGGCGAGTTCCAGGGTATTGTTTGAGCGATCAGGTGCATATATCGACAGAAGTGTGCGCAAGTGCCGTAGTGCCGGCTCAACGCGCTCGTCACCTACTTCGGTGTGTTCGTTGAACAAAATACTGAGGCTCTCCGCCTCTTCTGGATGCCAGGACTGCCCTGCAATCTCGAGAGCCTTTTGTGCCTGCACGGGCAGGCTCGCCATACGCTCGAGCGCAATATGACCGGTAATCCGTTCGAAATTTTGGCCACTAGAAGGTGCTGACTCTGCCCGCCCTGGTTGTTCGGCTAATTGCGACATATCCAGCACCTCTTATCTACCTCTATTCTAGGTACTTTTACCAGAGAAGTGCAAGTATTTTTCTCACGAGGTGCGTATAATATCCAGCAAATGGGTGAGCATAAGAATTTTGAGTACTATCGCCAGTCGAGCGACGTCACGCTCAAATCCCTGCATGCGTCCGAGCAAGGTCTCAGTAAACGCGAAGCTGCGGAACGTTTAGAGCTACACGGCCCCAACGCCTTCGAGCACGCGAAACATCAGCCACTCATCCTCCGCTACTTGCGCCAGTACGCCGACCCGATGATCGCGCTCCTCATCTTCAGCGCTGCGTTGGCATTCTATCTGGGTGATGCGAAGACTGGTGCTGTGCTGGTCGCACTCACACTTCTCAACACCTTCATAGGCTTCGGCCAAGAGTTCAAGGCAGACCGTGCGCTCAGCGCCCTCACCAAGCTCGTCGTACCCAAAGCACGCGTCCTGCGCGATGGCCACATCGAAGAAATCGATTCGAGTGAGCTTACTATCGGTGACATCGTCGAGTTAGAAGAAGGCGTGTCAGTGCCTGCGGACCTGCGCCTCATCAGCGAGGAAGGTTTCCGCACCAACGACTTCGCGCTCACCGGCGAGTCAAACCCCAGCCGCAAATTCACCCACGCTATCTCAGCAAAAGTACCGCTCGCTGAGCGTCACAACCTCGCATTTATGGGTACGACCGTCGCAACTGGCACAGCCCGAGGCGTTGTCATCGCAGTAGGCACAGGGACCGAGCTCGGTCACATCGTCAGCCTCAGCAAAGACACCAAGAGCGAAACGAGCCCCTTGCAAAAAGAGCTTGGTCACATCGCCAAGCGTGTCACACAAGGCGTCGTCCTGCTCTCGCTCGTGACATTGCCGCTCGCGCTCTACGCCGACCTCGCGATCAAGGACGCCCTGCTCTTCGCGATCGCCATCGGTGCAGCAGTCATTCCGCAAGGCCTCCCTGCCGAGATCAATACTGCGCTCGCTACGGCCGCCAGCAAGCTTGCACGAAGCGGCGCACTCGCTAAGAAGCTCTCTGCTGTCGAAACCCTCGGCGCTACGACCGCCATCCTCACAGACAAGACCGGTACACGCACCGAGAACCAAATGACCATTGAACAATTTTTCATTGGCAACGACACGTACACCGTCACGGGCACCGGTTACAAACCAGACGGCAGTATCCGCACGCAGCGTGGTCGCACCCTCGATGCAGGTGATCTACGGGATCTTGAGCTGTTCTTTAGCGCAGGTGCATTTTCGAGCAATGCGCATGTCAGCCCTCCGGATGACGAGCATGCTGACTACTACGCGATCGGTGATCCGACGGAAGCAGCGCTCATCACACTAGCCGCGAAGGCTGGGTATGGACAGGCTGATCTGGATCGTGCGCATCCTGAGCTTCGTGAGTTCGCATTCGACTCTGGCCGTAAGCGCATGAGCTCAGTGCGTGCATTTGGCTCGAGCAGCCAGCCCTATGTATTTGTGAAAGGCGCGCCCGAGAATGTCCTAGAGAAAGCCACTCATATATGGATTCATGGTCACGCTCGTGCGTTAACGGCAGCTGACCGCAAGCGCATCATCGACACCGCCACGCAGCAAGCCGAAGGCGCAATGCGCAATCTCGGGCTCGCCTACCGCGTGCTACCGAAGAGCACTAAACTCGGTGATCTCACGATGGATTCGACCGAAGAAAAACTTATCTGGCTCGGCATGGTTAGTATGATTGACCCTTTGCGTGCTTCCGTGCCTCATGCCATGCGTGACGCGCACCGCGCACACATCAAAGTGTCTGTCATCACCGGCGATCACGCAGTCACGGCCAAGGCCATCGCCGAGCGCGCAGGCCTCGCACCTGGTAAACAAGAAATTGTTGTTGTCACCGGCGATGAGCTCGAAGATATCGACGATGCACGCATCAAACAACTCGTCAGCCGTGGCGGCGTGATCTTCAGTCGTGTGGCGCCACGCGACAAACTCCGCATCGTCAAGCTCGCTCAAGTGGCTGGCAATGTCGTCGCCGTGACAGGCGATGGTGTCAACGACGCTCCTGCTCTCAAGCGTGCCGATATCGGTGTCGCCATGGGCGTTGCGGGTACTGATGTCGCCAAAGAGTCTGCCGAGATTATATTGACCGATGATAGCTTCGGCACCCTGGTCAAAGCTATCCAGCAGGGACGCACGATCTTCGCCAACATCCGCAAAGCTACCCTCGCCTGCTTCACCAGCAACGCCGCCGAACTCGTCATCACGCTCACCAGCCTTGTCGCCACCGCGCTCTTCCACATCCCACTCGCACTCTCTGTCATGCAGATCCTCGCTATCGACCTCATCGCCGAGCTCTTCCCTGTCGCAGCACTCGGTCAGGACAAAGCCGAAGGCAATATCATGCGCGACAAACCACGACGCCTACGCGATCACATCCTCAACCGCCGCTCGATTACTGACCTGGCTTGGTGCGGTCTCCTCATCGGTGGACTTGCCTTCGCCAACTTCCTGATTTTCTTCCAGCGCAACAATGCCGATCCGAGCATCATCCCCTCGGGCACGCCGATCCACATGGAAGCTATGGCGATGGCCTACCTCACGATCGTGCTCTGTCAGCTCGCCAATATCCTGATTCGCCGTAGCGAAAAGGGACTCTTCACCCGCTACCAGTTCCACAATAAGTATCTCTGGATTGCGATCGCTTTCTCGCTCGTCGCAGTCTGTGCGATCATCTATGTGCCGTTTATCGCCGGCTACTTCCAGACTGGGCCACTCGGGTTCGACGACTGGCTCTATGCGTTGCTCGCCACTGCGATCTTCATCACGATCCGTCAGTTCCAGATCTACGATAAGCGCAACCATCGTAAACACGTCCATAGCCTAAACCTGGCTCAACACCTCGCAAAATTAACCAAATAATTACTTCAAAATGTAAAAGGTACGGGCGGACAGCTCTGGGGTTCTTGGGGAGAACTACGCCAGAGCCATCCGACCCATACCTTGTGCGCTGCGTGATCACTTCTTGCGGGCCACCAGCATGATGCTGGCGATGAGGCCGGCGATGAGGCCGATGAGGCCGACGACTGTTGGCGCCAGCAGACCCAGATCAGACAGCATCGGGCTGAGCAGCACCCTGCCCTGCAGTGCGTGGTAGAGCACCACCATGACAGCTGCGATCCAGACGATGAAGGCGAAGGTGCCCACGCCCGGGTTGCTCTTCCTCGTGATGAACATCAGGAGGGCCGACAGCGAGAGAGCTCCCGCGATCACCCACACCCATGAGATCGACACTGCGAGATCGACGGTGCCGTCCATGCTATCACCTCACATCTTGTCTTCACATCGCTGCGGAGTTGCGGCGAGTGATCCTGCGACACACTTCTGTTTCGCCCTTTCGGCACCCATCCGTTTGCGGACGGGGCTCTTCGTCATACGCGGCAATTATTGCTGCGCTATGCGAAGAGGCTCTTCAGCACGGATACACATCCGTGAACAGATCGTGGGGCCACTTCTTCTCACCATGTTCGGTAATCACCAAACAATAGCACAGCCCCACCATCTTTTTCAAATGATGCAATCAATGCCCTAACCCATGTTATCCGCCCTACTTGAACAATTGCTGTTCGGCGGCTGTCTTGAAGACTTCGATATCGCCGCCAGTGCCATTGTCGAGGATAGTGTCAGCACGCGCAGCTACATCTGAGGTATTGAGCGTGGCCTCATCATCTCCGTGCTGGGCTTCTTTGGCTTCATCAGCCATAAATTCTTCGTACGTCAGGTGGTGCTCACCGTCGCGTTCTCGGTTCACGATACGCTCATAACGCACGCGTGGATCGGCGTCTACCCACACGACGCGGCCACTGAGTTCGTGGATACGATCTGCCTCTGCAGGGTGCCGCAAGCTTGAGACGACGAGACCAGGATGAATCTCGGGGTCATATTGCTCGAGCGCTTTGTCGACGAGTACACCGAGGCCACCGCTACGACGCCATTCACTGCTAATATCACGGAGTGTTTGCCTCGTTGGCTGGAGGCCACGTTTGCGCGCCTCAACGCGAAGAAGTTCTGAGAGGGAGACGAAGAGCCAGCCGCGACGCTCGACAAGCATTTCTGCGACCGTGTCCTTTCCTGCACCATTCGTGCCGCCCAGTCCAATCAGTTCCATTATCTACAGTATAACAGATCAGCCCCTGCTATTTGATGTAGTCGAGGAGCTTCTTGGAGTCTTTGTGTTTGCGAAGCTTCGCGAGGGCCTTGGCTTCGATCTGGCGGATACGCTCACGAGTGACAGCAAATTCCTGACCAACCTCTTCAAGCGTGTGGTTGCGGCCGTCTTCGAGGCCGAAACGCAGACGAATAATCTTCTGCTCACGCTCAGTGAGCGCGCTCAGCATGTCTTTGACCTGCTCTTTCAGGAGCTGGCCCGTAGCTGACTCTTCGGGCGTAATCGTGTCTTCGTCTTCGATGAAGTCAGCGAGCACTGACTCTTCTTCGTCATCACGGATAGATGCGTCAAGCGATGAGATATCCTGCTTGATCTTCATAATGTGTTCGACTTTTTCGACCTCGATTTCCATCTCTTTGGCGATTTCTTCGTTGGTTGGCTCACGGTTGAGCTCTTGTGTCAGGCGACGCTGCGTTCGGAGCAGTTTGTTGATCGTTTCGACCATGTGGACCGGGATACGAATCGTGCGGGCCTGGTCAGCAATCGCACGGGTGATTGCCTGGCGAATCCACCATGTCGCGTAGGTAGAGAACTTGAATCCCTTGTCTGGGTCGAACTTCTCGACAGCGCGCAGCAGGCCGGTGTTACCCTCCTGGATAAGGTCCAGCAGGTCGAGACCACGACCAACGTAGCGCTTCGCGATAGAGACAACGAGACGCATGTTTGCCTCTGCCATTTGGTCTTTTGCTTCTGGGTCACCAGCGACAACGCGTTGCGCTAGTGCGAGCTCTTCCTCTGCGTTGAGGAGCGGGATCTTACCGATTTCACGCAGATACAGACGGACGCTGTCGTCCGCGATATCATCGAGGTAGCGCTGATCTTCGACAGGTGCGACTTCTTCTTCACCATCTTCGCCTACCCACTCGTCGCTCATTTCGACAGTAGCAGCGGCGTCAGGCGTTGGCTCTACTTCGCTCTCAACGAGCTCAACGTTTGCCTCAGCAAGTTCCGTGTAGAGACTCTCGAGTACGTCAACGTTCTCTGGCGTCTCAGGAATCAGGCTCGTGATCTCCTTTTGCTCGATTTTGCCGTCTTTCTTTGCCTTTTCGACGAGCTGCGCTTTCAGTTCTTGTGTGTCTACTGGCTTTGCAGCCTTGGTATCTTTCTTCGCCACGGTCTATGCTCCCTTATTATGCTTCTTTAGTAATTCGTCGAGTTCCCTTGCACGTTCCAAAAGGCCACGGATTTCATCCGCCGGCGCTTGATCCATTTTGTGCCTCAGGTGCTGTTTTTCGTTTTTGACATATAGCTCTACTAGGAGCGCCCCTAATCTTTGGGCTTCGAGTCTGAGTTCCGGGAGTTCTAGATCCTGGTACAGTTCCTCGTATTGTAACGATATTATTTTAACACGATTTGCAAAGGGCTGCAACGCGCTCGCCGTACGCGGATCACCGGTAAAATCAGGGTTTTCGCGGATAAACGCCAGCAGCTGCCGTGCCTCATCATCGATAAAGTACTCTGGCTCGATAGCATGTCCGATCTCACGGAGTTTCGGCTGGAGCAACAGCAGCGCGAGCAAACGGTCCTGGTTACGGCGACGTTCGACCACGAAGATATCTTCTGGCGCATCCTGTGCGACTTTGTTGGGCTTGAGGCGCTTCTGCTCCGTTCGCTCAGCCGTAAGCTTGGAGCGAACAGCCTCTGGTGTCGATTCGGTCAAGCGCGCCACTTCACCGACGTAGTGGTCCTGCTCGACCGAGTCGGTCAGACCACGCACTACCGCCATGACCGTATTGCTAAACTCGCGCTTGCCCTGCGCTGTCGTGAGGTCGAGCTGCGCTTGGTAACGCTGAACAAGCCAGTCGAGTGCATACTGCGGTTTCTGAATAATTTCCTGCCATGCGCCTGGCGTTGTGCGGATGAGCTCATCAGGGTCCTTGCCGCTCGGGATGCTTACAACGCTGAGGCTTACACCCACACGACTCGCAATTGGCAGTGCGCGCTCCGTGGCGTCCATGCCTGCACGGTCTGCGTCAAAGCAAAGTCGCACGTCAGGCGTGAAGCGGCAGAGCGCCTTGAGCTGATGCTCCGTAAGCGCCGTACCCGCCGTAGCAACGCACTGTTTCACACCCGCCTGCCAGCTCGAGATGACATCGAGGTTACCCTCGGCGAGCAGGACAAACTTGCTCTTTCGGATAGCTTCTTTGGCATGATGCAGGCCGAAAATATGCCGGCTCTTGTCGTAGAGCGGCGTCGCAGGTGTATTCATGTACTTCGGCGCCTTGGGGTCATCGACCAGGATACGGGCCGTGAAGCCGATGACTTTGCCCTGCGCATCACATAACGGTACCATCAGGCGTGCCTTGAATAAATCACTGCCGTAGCGATTGACGAGGCCAGCCTGTTCGAGTTCTTTCTGAGTAAATCCTTGAGCCTTGGCATAGTCGACGAGCGCCCGGCCGGTGTTTGGTGCATAGCCGAGGCGCCATGCGAGCACTGTCTCTTTGCTAAACGCGCGCTTCTTGAACACGTATTCGATAGCGAGCTTACTGCCGCGCAGCTGCACCTGATAAAACTTCGCGGCCAGATCGAGCAGCGAATAAAGGCGCTCTTTGTCTGGTCCGCCCTTTTTGCCTGCCTGGCGATATTGGTCGAGATCGATCCCAGCCTTGCGTGCGAGAATTTCGAGCGCGCCCTTGAAGTCCGTCGCCTCCATCTCCTGGATAAATGTGAACATATCACCGCCGCGATTGGACGAGAAATCATGCCAAATCTGACGCTCAGGACTGACGACGAAACTCGGCGTACGCTCGGACTTGAACGGGCTCAGCCCCTTGAAATTCCGCCCCGCGCGTCGCAACTCCACATACTCAGACACCACATCTTCGATGCTGAGGCGTTGTTTGATATCATCGACGGCGTCCATACTATATATAAGTATCTAGCAGCCGGAGCTTAGCCGCAAGCAATAGCACATACACAGCAAAAGACCAGCCTGTTATATGACTGGTCTTTGCGTGATTTGGGGGATATGTATAGTAACCCGTTCGAGTGTACTATGCCGCTTCGGCATCCCGGTGAGAGGCCGCTATATCGCGAAGTGTTGACTCGAGCTGTTTGTTCGCGAGAACACTGCGCTGCTGTGCATATGCTTGTCTAACTTTTGGTAGATTCATATGTCACTTCGATGCGTTCGCTCGGAGTTGCCACAAAATGTATTGCGATTTCGCGGCTCTCAGGATGCCCGTTCATACGCACTCCTTTCTATGAGTTAGCTGGTTTGTGCGTTAGTTTTGTATTGGTTGTTTTTGTTTTTTGGTGCATCAAATAATTGCTTCAGTGCGGTTCATGCTCTGCCCACCCATTGTGTATTTTAGGCACGAGTAGCGCTGCAACTGCTGCAATATATTTGATGCGAATCCTTGAGACGCCTGTCTGCGCAAGGTCTACGTTTGCAGAAAACCTTATGCCGAAGAGTGTCCTAGGGGTTTTGTTTTAGTCATTTTTGTTCTAGTAATGACTGTCTTAATATTAGCATAAGCTTTACATTTTGTCAACATATTATTTATGCTGCTCTTCGCGACTAGAGACGGTTGTGCTTAAATAGAGCTAATCATGCAACCACAGCAAAACCCTTACGGATTCATCACAAGCGATCAACAGCCCAAAAAAGCGTCGCTACTCCCTGGTGGAGGCGCCAAGAATAAACTGCTCTTTATCGTGATTGGTCTCGGCGTGCTACTCGTCATCGTCCTACTGCTCGCCATGACACTCGGTGGTGGCGATAGCGGCAAAGATGCCCTGCGCTCAGTACAGCAACGCCAAGTCGAACTCGCACGCATCACCGGCCTCAACCAAGTCACGCAGAACGGAAGCCGTGCGGTCAAAAATATTAGTTACAATATCAACCTCACCGTCACGAGCGACAAAAATAAGCTCAGCGCAGCCATGGCCAAGCGCAAAATCTCCTTCAAGGATAAGGATTTGGCTGTAACCACCAGCGGTGCCACTACACAAAAAATCGAAACTGCCCTCGCGGCCGGCACACTTACTCCGACCTTTGTCGATGTCGTGAAATCTGAACTCACTAACTACCGCGACAGTCTAGGGCATGCGTACGATCAGACACAGTCACAGGACATCAAGGCAGCCCTCCAGAGCAGCTACGCCAATACTGATCTCCTGATCCAACAGCTCGAATCAATCCAATAGTAACTCTCTACTTCTGATCGGTAGCGAGATTGTACGAGAGTCGAATGAGATCCTGCACCTCGTCCCAGGGCAGCTGACCAGTTAGCAGTAGTGTATTCCAGTGCTTTTTGTTCAGGTGGTAGCCTGGCAGCACTGTCTCGTACTTGTCACGAAGTAGCTTTGCAAGCTGCGGGTCGCACTTGAGGCTCAGGCGAAGCGGCTCGCTCCCCTCTTGGATAAGTGCAAACATCTTGGCATCTTCTGCTTCACCAGCTTTGTAGACAGCAACGCCCTCACCAAAAGGATAATCTAGACGAGCGCCCGGAAAGCTTAGTACATATTCTTCGACAGTTTTGTGATCCATATGCAAAACAGTATAGATGAGCCACCTCTGTAAGCCAAGCATGAGCATCGAGCGCATACTGCTTATGCGAAACATCACATCAGGATTCTTTCAGGTTTACCCCTGTCGTGGTATAATCGCAACATTAGTGAGAGGCAAAGGAGTTTGCTATGGTGAAAAATTTCGTAAAAGTCTGGCATGACCGCATCACCCCATCAGTTGTTGCTTTCGTGCTCGTCCTAAGTTCTGTTGCGGCTAGCGTGCCGCTTTTTTTGTCCCAAACAGCTGAGGCAGCTGGTACGGCAATCATCAACAATGAGGCTGATTTGGTAACCGCTGCCGCTGATACAGCAGTTACTGTCTTCAGTATCAAGTCCAGCTTCGCAACCACACAGAAAATCGTTCTGTCTGGCAGGAATGTATACATTGACGGTAATGGAAACACCTTGACTTTCAGTGGCGATACGGCTGGCTGGCAAGGCAACTATGTCATCCAAGCCTACAAGAATTCTGTCACAGCGAAAAACTGGACGATCAGTGGTGGCGACGCTGCATTTTATGCAAACGGCGCAACACTCAAGCTCGAAGGCACTATCAACGTGTCACACAATGAGTTTGGTGGAATCGAAGTTTCACAAGGTAGCGGCGTGACTACCCCGGCAGCACTCAATGCAGCTGGTGCCAACGTAATCAACACTACAGAGGCGAATGCAAAGCCAACTGCGTGGATTGATCGTGCAAGTGTAGTAAACGCTACGGTCAACGGCAACTTCACCGAAACTACTCATATCGGCGCGAACCAAAAGCAATACTACCTCAACGCAGTTAACGCTGGCATCGTAGCTACAAATGTCACCGCAGCTACAACTTATGCTGGCGTCCAGGCTGCAGTTGATGCCGCAAGCGCTGGCGATACGATTCGCGTTGACCAGAATGTAACATTGCCCACCAGGTCAATTCGCGTCACTAAGCCACTCACAATCGATGGCAACAACAAAGTTGTTACCGCTGATTTCCTTCGAGGTGAAGCTGGCGTCAGCAACGCAGCGATTGTTGTGCTCGCTAGCAACACAACCATCAAAGACCTGACCGTCAAGGGTATCGGCGGCTCACTGGCAACACACGGTGTCGTAGTGTTCGAATCTCAGAATGTAGCACTCAATAACATTACGGCTACAAATAATGCTGGCGGCGTCATCGTCAACGCATCTACGGTCACAATCGACGGGATCACTACTTCTGGCAATAACTGGTACGGCGTCGATGTCGACAAGGCTGGTGCAATCCTGACAATCAAAGGCAGCAACAGCCACAGCGAAAGCGTACACCTATTCGTTGATAACCGTACTGTTGGACAGATTATTGATGTTAATCACAAGTACTCAAAGACGGCAGCAGGAGTTGCAGATATCTATGTCTTGGACACTACCGCTCCGACAGTCAACTGGCAGAAGCAACCTGAAGCACTCTACACTACTGGCCAAGGCTTCAATGTTCGCCCGATCACCAGTGAGGTTGGCACAACTAAATCTATCTATGTTGACTCTGTTGCGCCAGAGAATCTCGTGCGAACACTCACAAGCGACCACAAGAATTTCGACACAAACAATTCCCACAACCAAGCACTATGGGACAGCCTTACTGACGGCACACACAAGTTTATAGCTGTCTTCAGCGATCCAGCAGGCAATACAACCACCAAAGAAAGCAGCTCATTCGTAGTTGATCGTAATGGCCCAGCTGCGCCACAAATCACAAGTCCAGTCGCAGACGAAGAGTTTGATGCGAGTATCCGCTCGATCACTGCAACCTGGACAGTACCTACGGACGTCAGCGGTGTACTGGGATACCAGATTGAATACGAATATACGCGCAATGGTGTCCGCGTCACTGACACCCGTCTCACGACAAATCCTTCACGCGCGCAAAGTCTCTCGGGTAGCGTTCTGTCGGACTTCATCATCCGAGTCCGTGCACAAGACACACTTGGCCAATGGGGCGCATGGAGTGAGCCAGTAACATATTATTACGGTGTACCTGCGCCCGTAGCGCCTGTTGACCCAGAAGAACCTACTGATCCAGAAGAGGAAGAAGAGGTGGTAATCACGCCTCCACCTAGCAATCCGCTTCAGAATACTCCGCTCGTGACTATATTGACAGGAGGCGCAACCGCAAACGTTGTCGCTGCTCAGCCGCAGACACTCAGCGCACAGACAGCAGATAGCACCACTTCAGTAAGCGCAGTTGCAGCTGCTGAGACTGAGGCAGTAGATGGCGAAGTCGCGGAGAATGAAAAAGAGATCATCGACAAAGCTTCTAGCGCATTCCAGTGGTGGTGGCTGATCGTCGTGGCAGCAGCTGGACTCTTCTTCATCATCGCATGGCGCCGACGCAAAGCTGACGAAAAATAAAACCATATACAAATAACGAAATGCCGCCTACTACGGGCGGCATTTTCTATGAGCAGACGGGACTAGATTGCTACACTAGTGCATATGGACACCATTGCAGCATATCTCATCATCGCCACCCTTATCATTCTCGGGTTCTTCCAGATTCTCCTAGCACTTGGTAAGCCGTACGGCCGCTTTGCATGGGGTGGACAGCACGTCGTCCTGCCCCGGCGTCTCCGTATCGGCAGTGCATTGTCCGTCCTACTCTACGCACTCATCGCGTATATAGCGCTCGGCCAGAGCGGTCTCGTGGAATCAGCCTTGGCAGATCAGACGCTCCAGACATTTAGCTGGGTACTTTTCGCTTACTTCGCCCTCGGCGTCCTCATGAATGGCGTCTCACGCAGCAAACAAGAACGCTTCACTATGGTGCCCACGTCCGCTCTCCTCGCAGCCAGCTTCCTCATCCTCGCCCTCTAGTCTATATGGCCAGAAAAGTAGCTTCGTCAACCGTGTAGTCCCAGCCCGTCCGCTGGTGAGCACGTGCGCGCGTATCTACAACTCTGTTCGTAGGATCGATAATAAGCTCAGTCTTATCATCACGATAGACCGCCCATGCGTGCGCAGACTGCAAATCAGGCTCACTATTGCGCTCGACGTTAACGCTACCGCGCAGATAACCGCGTTCGATCATATTCTCGACAAGCAAAGCTGTCAGTACAGCTTGGTGTCGGCATACGCCAACTCCGTGTCGGACATATTCGCTCAAGGCAATCGTACGCATATCGAAACCGCCATCAAAATGTGGCTTGCTGAGTTCATGCGTGGCCTGAAGATCGTATGCGAGCGTGCGCGCGGCGAACTTACCAGCAGTAATCAATAGCGTACGCGGCTCTAGCGTTTCATCACGAGCAGGGAGACTCTCTGCAAACTCGTGTTCAAGCTGCTGTATCTGCAGAGATTCATCGTCAACCACCATCAGCTCAGAACCCCAGGTGCCATACACGCCGCCCTTCACTGAGTCCGAATACCGACCAATGATATGATGCTCACGATATTTACCATAAGGATAGGGCTCGCTAGGGAGCTCGTAGCCGTCACGCTTCACTGCGGCCTCTTCCATCAGGGTTCCTGTCAGCATACTGATCATCCCACTCACACGCTCGAGCTGCTCAAGATCAGGCCGCTCCCGTTGCACGGTACCAGTGACATATGTGCCATTAGCCGACTGCAAGTCACTGAGTTCAAGCAGATCCGCTGAAGAGTTGTAGAGCAGTCCAAAATGCCTTCGTGAAACAGTTATTGGCAATTCAGCCGCACCATGCCCGTCACGCCCTACGACTACTAGTTTACCGGCCGGAACTGGGATAGGCGTGCCCGTCCCTTCACCCGCAGCGAAATCATAGCTTACGAGCTCAAAAGGTGTCTCGTAAGGCATAACTGAATCACGCCTATCAACGACCAAGAAACCCTGGCCTGCTTCATACGAGGCTTTTATATCCGCGATAACCGCGCCATCTATACCCGTCTCATCATAAAATTCTTCGCGAGGAACTAGTGGCTGACTCGTGTCTAAATAGACCGTTTGATCACCCACAGAATATCCCTCGACGTACACGCCGGTGGACGCTGATGTGTTTATTTCTGGGGTTTTTGTATGAGGCATACTCAAAACTATACTAGCATAAATATATCTATATGTCAATGATGCTTATGCTCCGACACCTCTGTTCTGTGGTACCATAGAAGCATATGAGGCGAAGCGAGTTTAAGAAGAAACAGCAAAAGCGCAAACTGATTATTTGGGGCTCGATTGCAGCCG
>Ga0182746_1001754_pt1 | contig 18271 bp, 20 predicted proteins | sample eDN3rd30CBELigOP_FD_128881 | JGI IMG/M metagenome (GOLD analysis project Ga0182746, IMG submission 128881) | Enriched Organic Plus compost microbial communities from Emeryville, California, USA - eDNA 3rd pass 30_C BE-Lig OP (version 2) (version 2) ... | reverse complement strand
GGCTGCGGTGTTTGCCGCCGCGCCGGCACTTGCTCACCCGCATGTCTGGATCACGACCAGGAGCGAAATCGTCTACGATTCCGCCGGCGGGCTGAGCATGATCCGGCATATCTGGACCTTCGACGATATGTTCTCGGCCTATGCATCGCAGGGCCTCGACACCGACAAGGATGGCAAGCTATCGCGCGCCGAACTCGCGCCGCTCGCCGAAACCAACGTCTCCTCGCTTAAGGCATTCGATTTTTTCACCTTCGCCGCGTCTGACGGCACGGCGGTGGAGTTCGGGAACCCGACCGACTACTGGCTTGAGCAGACAGGCGCGACGCTGACCCTGCATTTCGGTCTGCCGGTGAAAGGCAAGGCGCCTGCTGAGAAGCCGCTGAAGATCGAGATCTACGATCCAACCTATTTCATTCAATTCGCCCCCGCGGATCGGGCTCCAGCCGCGCTGATCGGTGCGCCGGCCGCCTGCGGGCTCGACGTCGAGCGATTGCGCCCCGCCGAAATGGCCGCCTCAGGCCAGCTTTCCGAAGCCTTTCTCGGCAATCTCACCAATATGAGCAGCTTCGGCGCGCAATTCGCGAACCGTATCCTCGTGCGCTGCAGGAGGTAGGGCGGCATGCCAACGAAACATCGCTGGTCGCCTGGGTCGTATTTGGAACCGGACGACGGTCCGCGCCTTCCGCGGTCATCGGAAGCCTAAAATTAGGAGTCATATCAAGGGGGCGGCGCGCTCGGGACCCATCAGGACGGTATCTACCAGGCGCTTGCGGAGGCTGATCTCCACCCGACCTGCATCGCAGGGATTTCGATCGACGCCGTCAATGCCGTTATTATTGCGGAAATGCTGCCGAACATCGAGTAGACGCGTTCCGGGTATTCTACGAACAGATCACAACGACTTGGGGACTAGCAGCCATTCTGCCACACCAGATTATGCAACGACGATTCAGTCGCGGCCTGATCAACCTGACCCATGTCTTCACAAGACTGCTCGTGGCGCCCTTGGCTTCTTCGCGCCCATCTCATCCTTCCATTTTTTTACCCACCGGACGAGTTAAGAGATAAGCCTCTATAATGCCAGCTCGTTGAAAGAAACGCTGAGAAGAATTGTGAACCTTGACTGTCTGAACTCTGGAGAGATGAGATTCAGCGCCGGAGCCGTCAATGTCGAGGGCGGCAACTATTTGGACAACTACTCTGTCGCTCATCCTGGCTGTGTGAAGATCAGCCAGTGAACTGGACGAAGATCCTGCCCGACGCTCGTCGACCCGATGCGCGGCTCAACGTAGAGCCGGCTACAACACCTTTTCCCAGGGATGGTCAAGACTGGTCATTCCGGCTGGGCTGGTATGAGCCTAGCCATGGTTAGGAAGAATTCTACCCTCACTCCGTATTCCGTCGCTCTCTTCGCTCCCCCCAACGGCTGTGGAGCGTTTGCCACTGAGCTGTATCAATTCCATGCAGACCGAAATATCCGCCCCGTGCGGGCCGGCAACCTCCGGCGTGGCCGAGACTCCTACACCGTCTGGCGGTTCGAGACAGAGGCACTGGCGGAAGAGTTTATGGCGAGGTTTGCAGGAGAGCGAGTTACGCCCAAGACTTAGAATTCGCGACCTCCCTCCCAGATGAATTGCGGTAAGCTAGAAAAATTCCAGTCAGTCCGACAAGCCAATTCACAGAGAGACGACGAAGACCTCGAAGTTTTCCGAATCGCCTTCGTGCTGAAGCAGCCGGAAGACGGATATCGGTCGGTCTGCCGCAAGGCTGGGATCACGGAGACGACGTCGGATAAGACGCAAGCGGTACGCTGGTCTGCCTCCGTCGGAGATGAGCGGCTGCGGCAGATTAAGAAGAGAACAAAAAAACTAAAGAAGCAGTTGGCGGATTTGTCGCTTTGCCCGATGCTGCAAGACGTCATCTGCCGAAAGCTGCAAAGCCTGCCCCGGCGCTGGCAGTTGGTCGACGGGTCCGTCACCAACGGTGCGCACGCACGATGGCTCAAAATTGACCTGCTCCCGCAAAATGAGGTCAGTTTGAACTGGAATTTCCCATTTAGGTGAAGTGCCCCCGAATCTAGGCCAGCCAGCGCTGGAATTTCCGGGGTTAGGGTCATGTCGGCGGGGGTGCCCATGAGCCATTCAACAGCGATATCAGCACCTTATCGCCGATCGCTATGTGGCCGAACTTCGTTTTAGTCTCTACGCCAATTCCTCCAGCTTCACCCACTCGTCGTTAAGGCTGATGAGCCAGCGCGTATCAAATATTCGGTGCGGAGCTTGCCGTTGAAAGATTCGATGAAGTTATATTGTCGGTCGGTTCCCGGGCCGCGAGAAAGTCGAGAATAACGCCGCTACAGCCGCCTCGAGCGCTCAGGTTTTCTCACCTCGGCTGGGTCGCCAATTAAACAACGCCCCCGGGTGAACGTCCTCGGCTACCTGCGTGCTATGTTCACAGTGAGCAACATCGACGAACCACCCACCAGACTCCGATGCGTAGCTCGTCGGCGAGGTGGTTCAGTGCGAGGATTCGCATCGGCTGTGCTACATTTTCGACTCCGAAAGACTTCTCATCGGAATGGCAGAACTACTCGGTAAAATCGGTGACGGTTCTCTATCAGCGCATGAGCCTCATACGAGCCGATGACTCTTCATCTGGCCTTTTTATGGATTTGCTGAAGCCATTGCCCTCAAGGCTACACGATTGATTTTATTATTACCAATCTTGGGTAACTCCGGCACCGAAACGATCTCACGCGGAATCTTGAATTTGGCCGTCGTTGTTCTGCAGTGCTCCATTAATCTGTCAATCGCCCCAGCTTCGAGCGCGGGATCAAGCGCGAGCACGACGTAGGCAACCGGGACTTCGCCGTAAGTGGCATCCGGACGGCTGACAACAGCAACTTCATGCACACCCCCGGCACTCATGATGGCAGCTTCGATTTCGGATGCGGATACACCCTCTCCTCCCACTTTGATCATATCCTTTGCACGGTCTGAAAACGTGATCCAACCGTCCTCGCTCAGCGTGACGAGATCTCCTGTTCGAAAATAGCCATGCTCGTCGAACGCCTCCGCCATGGCGCTGGGATTGTCGACATACTGCTGGAATATTGATAGTCCCCGTCGAGCTCCGATGAGCAGATGACCGGTTTCGCCAGGTCGGACCGGAGTCCGGTCTTCACGCTCGACCCTCACTTCGTAACCGGGCCAGGGTCGCCCGATCGAATGGTTGCGCTGATCGAGCGAGGCGTCGCTTGCGATCGCGGGGACGACCATTTCTGTCATTCCCCAGCCTGCAACTCCTTTCACGCGAAAGTGGGCGTCACGGGCCGGATCGTACGACGCGAACAACCACTGCCGGAACTGGTGATCTGGCACCGGTTGATCTCGCAAAAGCCGATCCGTGCCGGCATGTGACGACACCGTCGCCCCAAACGTCATTGCGGCCGGCCAGAACCGGCTTGCAGAAAATCGCGGCTGCAAGAGGATCGTCGCGCCCGCATAGAAGGCAGGTACTAGTGACCAGGTGAAACCGACGACGTGAAACAGAGGAAGGTGGACATGATAGATATCGTCGGCGCGAAGGCTTTGCTGCATCGCACCGGTCTTGCCCGCCCACAGGACATTGGCATGTGTCCACTGCACGGCTTTGGGACGCCCTGTCGAGCCCGTCGTGAACAATATCATGGCCGGAGCCTCCGGGTCGGGAGCGCGTCGGGGCATGGGATCAAGCAAGAGAGCTTCAAAACGTTCGGCCGCCGCCGGGATCGAACCGCTTTCGGCAATTGACCCGGCATCAGTCGCTGTGGTCACAAGCCACTCAAGGCCGGTGCAATTCTCTTCAACAGCCCGCGCAAGCTTCGGCTGGGTAATCGCCCCGCGCACACCCAGCGGGGGCGCAACCTGCGCCAGTTCGGGACCGGCAAGCCTAGCATTACTCAAGACGGCAACTCCACCCAGCCAGGTGATTGCGAACCGTGCGATCAACGTTTCTGGCGAGTTCTCCAGATGGACAAGGACGCGAACTCCTGGGCCAACCCCGCGCGCGTGCAGGCCGCCAGCGAATCGTGCAACAGCATTACAGAAACGATCGTAGGACCAGATTTCCGCTGGCCCCTCGAACGGACTCCAGATTAGCATAGGATGGTCGGCGCGCTGACGAGCACGCGCATCGATCAGAGCCGGAATGTCGAAGCCGGCAAAGGGATGAACAGTGTCGCGCAGCTCAGTCTCTGTCATGCTGTTCAGTCTCTGTCATGGTTATCATCCGGCTTGGACCAGGAATGGTATCGCAGCCAGCGGTTTACCATCCATAGGCGGTCCCCTCCCCAGATAGGTTCACCGTCGGCGATGAAGAACGGCACACCAAATGCGCCGTCGGCAATTGCAATCTGGACGGCATCATTCAGGGCCTGCTTACCCCCCGCCGACGTGATCGCCTCGGCCAGCGCCGATCCGTTCACACCCAAGGCGGCAGCCTCATGGCATACGTCGTCAACGGACGTGATGTCGCTACTCTCGACCCAAAGCCTTCTGAAAATGCGGTGCGCAAAGCGCGTCGCTAGTGCGGAATCGGTTGCCTTGATCCAGAGGAAAGCTCGGGCTGCAGCCAGTGAATTGATGTCCTTCAGGCCGTGAAAGCGGAATGGCACCCCGTAAGCGGCAGCCATGCGCGGCGCGTCATGACGAAGATAGTCGGACTTGATCGGGGTCTGGGTTAGCGGCTTCATGCCCATGATTTTCAGCACCGTGATACCGATCAAGGTGGGCCGCCAATCGACGGACCGCCCGTGCCGGGCGGCTAGCGCTTCGATCTGCGTAGAACCAAAATAAGCATAGGGAGAAATAAAGTCGAAATAAAAGATGATTGGTGTTCGTGTGTCGAAATTCATGATACTCGCTTGTCACTTCACCACGTGCTTTGCATCGGCCCGTGCGATATTTTTGTCCATCATTGTGGTTCGATTTTTGCTACACGCACGTAATCCCCCCAATCCTTGATATCCCGGAGAAGTTGAGCCTGGGCTTCGGACGGCGTACTGGACCAAGGGTCACTTCCAAAACTGTTGAGAAACCGCTTTGTCTCTTCCGAGGCGACGACTTGATTCAGCCATTTGTTAAGCTGAGTCACGACAGGCTGTGGGGTTCCGGCCGGGACCATGGCTGCGAACCATCCAGGAAGATCAACATCGATATCTTGTTCCTTCATCGTGGACAGGTCCGGTGCCGCTTGCAACCGCTCCCTGACGCCGATGCCAAGGATTCTCAAATTTCCGTTGCGCCGCTGTGCCATCGCAAAGACAGGATCGTACATGCCATAGTCGAGAGCGCCGCTACGCAGATCGTTTAACGTATCCGCGCCAATCTTGTAGGGAACTTCGACAGTATCGAGGCCGGCGGCTCGCTTGTAGAGCTCTCCCATAATCGTCGCCGTGGCGGCATAGGTTGCATAGCTGCCCCGGCTTCCCTTTCTCCGCATTGCGGCAGTCAGATCGGCAACATTCGAATAAGGCGACTTGGCATCGACCGCTAGCATGAACGCCTGACGGTTGATTGTGCCAACCATCTGGATGGCCTTGCTGACGTCGACCGGCGGCTTTTTGTAAAGGTGCATATTAGCTGCGAGCGAGCTTCCAGCGTGAATGTACACAATATACCCGTCTGGCTTTGCCCGTGCGGAATATTCGGTCGCGATGTTGCCGTTTGCACCCGGCTTATTCTCGACGATAATGGTTACACCCGCTAGCGGTCGCATTTTTTCCGCGATAAAGCGAACAATCGCGTCAGAACTACTGCCCGGCTGATATGCCGTGATGAAGTGGATGTCCTGGCTCGGGAATTGTTGCGCCTGCGTATGCGACGACGCCAGCACCGCAATTGATATTAGCCCGATATAGCGCGACACATTCAATCGCATAATGTCTTTCTCTATCTTTAGAAGTAGCCGGTCTTCGTGAACACCTTTGGATGCTTGCTTCACATTACACGCAGTGATGTCGAAACGAAATCTCAAAGTTTAGTCCGGTCAGCCTCTCAGCGTTGATACTGTTCTAGGAAGAGGTTGGCAGATCACGGCTTCGACGGAAGTCCTTGTGCTAAGACGCGGAAGAAACTCTCTCAACAACGGACCTGTAGAAAACGTTGGCCTGCACCGGAAGGCCTATCGCTATGTGTCGAAAACGACCGGTGATCAAGGGCTGCGCCAGACCGACTGAAGAATCGCGGCAAGCCTGGCTGCCCCCTGGTGAGCCTGAGGGAGGAGCATGAGATACGGTATTAGATCCGAGGACTCGGAGTCAGCGAAAGCCGGCGGCGAAACGTCATCGGCCAAGCCAGCAATTCTGTCGCTGATGTTCGGAAGCACCTCAATAGCCATGCTTGACGGGCTGGAGCGTCCCAACCATTCACGACTCATCCGCCGTGATAGGGCAACCACCAGCACGGACGTCGGCGGAGTGACGCAGAACGCCTAGCCTAGCCCTCTTCGACCACCGGACGGCTAACGGGTGCTGTCTCCGGCGGCGTCTGGCAGGCTCCTGCCCATACCGAGCCAGTTCCGAGAGAACCTCAGACACAAAAATTGCCCCGCCCTTGAACTAGGGCGGGGACGAGTCTGCGGGGAACTTAGGAATGACCGCCCCCGACAAGAGCAGCGGCGGTCTTCGTTCAATGATCGAGCCACGGCGCTCGTTCCTTGTCGGGGCCTTGTCGGGAAACCCGTGGAACGATCTCCTTTATAGCGGCGACCATGCCTTGCCATCCAAAGGCCGGCATGAAACGGCTTCCGTCTGAGACGCTAGGGTCGCTGCCGAAGCGAACGGCCCCTTCGCCTTAGTCGATCACGCGGACAACTCGACGCGTCCGTGGTTCCACGATGATCCTACGCTCGTTAACCACGGCAAATGAGTAGTCTGAGTGTGAGGGGATGGTTCTCACTTCGACACTCCGAGGCAGTGGTTCTCCGACAACGACGCGATCCTCGATCTTCACAGAAGGAATACGTTCCCGCTGTACGTATGTGATCACCTCGTCGGGGACCTCAGTGGTCGTTGCCACACCCACAGTTGCTTGAGCATGGGCGGTTGCTGGCAGAATTGCCGCAAGCATTGCGACAGCGAACAAGTTGCGAATAGCCATAGGTTTCCTTTCCTTACCGAGGTTCTCGGATTAAGTGATGATGGTCACGATCTCGTAGGTGTCGGGCGACACGATCACGATTCGATCATCCACCACAAAATTGAGGAAGCCGCGGTACTCTGGCACGACTTCCACAATCGTCGCGGGCAACGGCTCAAAGTGGACGGTACGAGGCACCCGGATTCCGACCGAAATGCTGAAGTTGACGTTTGTCACCTTCGGTGCTGACCTGATGTTGATAGTCTGCTTGATACGCGTCCGCTGGCTTTCGTTAATCTGAACGTTCACTGCACTCCGGGCACCTGCCGCGCCTTGACCCGTGGTCTGGTTCCGCTGGCCTTCACCCATGTTCTGGCGAGGCTCATTCCGCTCCCCCTGCCCTAGGTTTTGCCGCGGCTCCTCCCGCCGCTGTTCCGCCTGGCCTGGGAGATTGGCATCGCCCTGCCGATCGCGGTCCGACTATGCATTGGTGCGGCCGCGATCCATGCCGCCGCGCTGGTTGTCGCGCATGTTGTCCTGGACAGACTGAGACCGCTGCGTGTCGTCGCGCTGGGCACCCTGCGTTGCCGGCGCGCCTTTCTCGCCACGCTCGCCTTGAACTGAGTTGCCTTGAACTGAGTTCATGCGCTGATCGGCCGGACCGGCGCGCTGGCCTTGATCAACTCGTCCCGATCGCGGAGAGGTTCCAGCATCCCGTCCCTGGTTCATGCCTCCATCCATTCCGCCGGGAGTCGACTGTCCCTGTCCCTGTCCCTGTCCCTGTCCCTGACCCTGAGCCGAGGCCATCGTCACACCGGCCATTAGGGATAGAATCGCCGTACTTATCAGAAGGTGTTTTTTCATCGCAGACTCCTGTTGTTCCCCTCGCATTTCGTCACGGCATGGCGGTTGCCGAAAGAACAAAACTCGTCACAACCACAATGCAAATGATGGTCGCGAGCATCGAAATTGTTTGACGTTCACCCATGGGATGGTCCCAATACCTGCGCGTGCGCCCTTCCCTCGGGCGCGGTCTGCAGTAAATCCCGCGAACGTTGCTGCAGGCTCAACCGGGCTAGTTTAGATTCGTTCCATAAATGGATATTCATCGACGGTCCCGCACGTCTTTGAGGGTGATCTAAAATGATGAAACTTGAGACGCGAACACCACGGCGTCGAGAACGGTTATTTGTTTCAGTTAGTACTAATATTGTTTCTCTTGGAACTAGTGACGCCCCTTATGAAACTCCAAAGTTCGCCCACGTAGTTTCGGGCAAGGTACGTTACATCGGGAACGATCGTGGCGGCGCTGGCATTGCAGGCCTGTGTAGAGGTAAAGGAGATCGAGTATGAAAATCCATTCACTGTCCCTATTGGCCGCTGCAGCTCTTACCATTGGCGCGATCCAAATCGCGCCGGCCCATGCCTCTGAACAGATGCTGCTTGCCCAGGCAACAACCGTGAAAGTGAACACCCCTAGGCCGGCAGCAAAGAGCAAAGTGGTCGTCCGAACGCCGGCACGCTCCACTAACAAAGTCGTGGTCCGTCAAAAAGCGCACAAGACCATAATTCGGACGCGCTGAACCCGTTGCCGAAAAATATGAATGCCCCGCCGATAGATGGCGGGGCTTTTTCGGGTGTCATCGCTTTTGGCCTTGGACCCGAAACCGCACGAACGGGGCCCTGGTCCTGCTGGGCGCTCCATGTACGTGGGTTAACGCAATACCCACGACGGTCGTACGTAAGCACGCAATGGATCGACATTTGGACAAGAAATAAAAGCCAGACCAGCACCATGCGGGCCGATAGCACCGTTCCCGTATCGTCGTGGCCGAGGTGGCGCCCGATACCTTCGTTCGAGACATCACCCGGTCGCACACGGTAATCAATTCCGCATCGGTTCAGAGCGGTAGGCGTCAGCTAAGGCCCTTGCCCTTACCAGCCTCATCAAGAAGCAGATAGGCAGCATTCTCACAGAACGAATCGCTCTCGCCGAGATCCGCCAGCCGCGTCACCAGATCATGCCGCGGATTGATTTCCAGGATCGGTTCTCCACCGCGGGCACCCACCTACGCCGGCTTGCAATTTCTTCAATTGGTCCATGCCGGGGTCCGAAGCCACGAGACAGGCCGCGCTCTCGGTCCGCAGGCGGGCGCCGCAAACGGGCACCCGACACACGAGCGCCGATAGCGATCCCACAGTACAGGAACCTGCGTTGGTCACTCGAATTCTGGATACGCTGGTCAGCGACAGGCGCTTCTGCATACTAACCGTGGCCGACGACTTCATCCGGGAGCGCCTCGGCCTCGTGGTGGGCACCTCGCTCACCGCGCTGCGGGTGCGGCGTGAACTTGACTACATCATCGCTTCCGATTCCCGTACATCAGACTGAACGCGACCTTCCCCGGGCTGACGATGTCAAGATCAACGCCATCGGACCGGTCATGCGGCTTGCTGGCGAAGAGATTGAGTTAGCTCAGATGCGTTTCGGCTTTCCTCCCGCGAGCGCTCGTGGCGGCCCAGTGTTCAACTACCGCTTAGCAGGTCGCCACTTCGACAAGGGCAATGGGTGCCTGATCCCCGCGTCGGCGTCGAGGATCCGAGCGTCCTTACCGCCTCCGCTCCCCGCTGCAAGGACCAGACGCCGGTGCCATGCTTCAACCTATGTCATCAGGAGCGGGGCCATCATCCTGGATATCGAAAATAATACCGGGGCATTCCGACGCAAGTCCTGATGGCATCGCTTCGTTACCTTGGCCGCAAACCATCAATTGTAATAGCAACGGCGAGCCATGTGGACTAACGTCCCAACATTACCGACAGCGGCCTTGCACTGGGGGGCCGATCCCCGACGGCGCGTGTGCTCACTGCGCCGTCGGGGATCGGCCGAGGCCCGCGCATTTGGGGAAATGAACCACATCCAGTGGCTTGTCTTTCGTCCGGCCTCCAATTCCTGCAAGACGGCATCAAAGACAGACGCCTACGCATCCAGAAATTGATCCCAGATCGAACTGATCATGACTCATGCCACCGCCGGCTTTTTAGATCGCGGACGCGCTCGGAAACGCGTGACCTTGGTGCCGATCTCGATCCAGACAGGTGCGTGATCGCTGGCCTTCTCCCAGCTCCGGACGTGACGGTCGACGCCTGCAGCCTTCAGGCGTTTGGCAAGTGAAGGGCTGAGGAGAAGGTGATCGATGCGAAGTCCCGCATTCCGGCCGAATGCATTCCGGAAATAGTCCCAGAAGGTGTAGATGCGCTCGGTCGGATGCAGCGTGCGAATGGCGTCGGTCCATCCTTGTGCGACCAGATCATGAAACGCTTTCCGAACCTCCGGTCTGAACAGCGCGTCATCCAGCCACCGCTCCGGCTTGTAAACGTCAAGCTCTGTCGGCATCACGTTGTAGTCGCCCATCAGCACGACCGGCGCATCGGATTTGAGAAGCTCCGAAGCATAGGCCGTCAGCCGTTCGAACCAATGCAGCTTGTAGTCAAACTTGGGACCAGGTGCGGGGTTGCCGTTCGGGAGATAGAGGCAGGCGATCAGCAAGCCGTCGACAGCCGCCTCGATGTATCTGCTTTGAGCATCGTCAGGACCGCCCGGCAGCCCGCGGCGGGTTTCGATCGGCTCAGTTCCTCTGGCGAGAATGGCGACGCCGTTCCAGCTCCTCTGACCGTGCCAGATCGCGCCATATCCCGCCTGGCGTATGGCGGCCGCCGGGAACTTTTCCTGCGGCGCTTTCAATTCCTGCAGACAAACAACGTCCGGCTCCGCTTCCGCCAGCCAGCGCAGCAACACCGGAAGCCGTCCGTTGATCCCGTTGACGTTGAACGTCGCGATTTTCATCGGCGCGATTTCGCGGGCGAGCCAGCATCGTTTGCACCGACCCTGCGCGTGCTTTGTCGGAGTGCGTCTTTCAACGAGCTTGGGCGATGGTGCTTCTTCAACAAATCCCGGAACGCCTCGTCGGCGAGTTCTTGAAACGAACTTGCGCTGTCCTTCGCCAGGAGATCCAACGCCTGCCAGGTCTCATCGTGCAACTGTATCCGCTTGCCGATCATCGCAACCCCCACATCTTGTGCCCATGCCGCCCTGCGTGCCACGGCGTTGTCGGTCCATTCGAACCAAATTTATGCGTCATTGCAACGAGTTAGCATTGCCCTCCGTTTATCGCCGTTGGTGTGTCCTCAGTTGTCTCAGGTGTGTCCATGGCTCCGCGTCGGAAGGGCAATCTCAAGCTGTCGCTGGTCCCCTGCCCGATCGCACTTTACCCCGCGATAAACGCCAGCGAAGGGGGCGCCTTCCGGCAGATCAACATAAAGGCCGGCAATCGGTTGCGGTAGCAACTGGTGGATGTTGTAATCCGTGAGCCGGTCGATACCGCCGATAAGGGCAAGGGCTACGAGATCGACAAAGACGTCTATCTGATGGTGTTGGACGACCACGAACTCGAGGCTACGCAGGTCGAAAGCAATCATACCACCGATATCGACAGATTCGTGCCGGGTGCGCAGATTGACGGCAGATCGACGGAGCGCTATGGACAGTGCCTGTTATATTGTCCCCGCCGATCAGGTCGGCCAGGAAACCTTTGCGGTGATCCGCGAGACGATCCGCGGCAAAGAGATGGTGGCGCTGGGCACGCCGTCCTGTCGAAGCGCGAACGCGTCATCATGGTCAACCCTGGGACAATGGCCTGTTGGGCGCCGCGTTGCGGTATCCGAACGAGGTGCGCGACACGGACAGCTATTTCGAAGAGGTCAGGGGCACCAAAGTCATCGGCAAGCTGTTCAAACTGGCCGAGCATATCCTCGACAGCAAGGCCGCCGACTCTGAACCCGAGAAGTTCGAAGACCGCGACGAGACAGCGCTCGTAGAGATGCTGAGGCGCAAGCAGGCGCATATGCGCAAGCAGTCCGCCAACCGACTGAGCTCACCGCGTAATGGACCCACCGATCTCATGACGGCGCTGAAGGCAAGCATACTGCAGCAAATTCTGACCCGGCAACTCCTGACAGGCCTTCTATAATCTTTGCGATGCGCCGATCACTGGTCCTGATCGACCACAAACGGCCGCCTTTTGCTGTGAACCGGAAACGCATCTGTGACCCTGACACCGCGACGTGTCGGGCCTTCAGCGCTGTCAACGCCATAGCTTTTATTGTCCTGTGCATAGGCTTCGTTGCCGATACGGATCAAAGTGGTCCAAAAGCTGGACTACCGTCTGCCTGCTCCGCTCAGCGGCTGAGATTATCTTCACTTGCGCCCGGCCCGACCCCAGCGTCGAATTGCTGGCCAAGCCCTGAGCAAAGGCTCGGCTAGCACAAAGGCTTTCGGTTCGGGATAAGCGGTTGAGCGTCAGTCCCGTCGGACATGACCACACAGTTGCTAGGACTATGCAACCTGCGGCGGGCTTCCTCGTTATAAGGGAGACTTGGTTGGATAGTCGCGCAATGTCCTCACAGAACACGTCCGGAGGATATGTCGATCTCGCCGCCATTATCCTTATCGGGATCGTCGGAACACTTCTCCTCGCTCGCCAGCACCAAGCCGCCCGGCTTGTTCAGCCGTCGCCCGAGGAAGTCCGGCGAGCGGAGCACAACCTAGATGTGAGCCTTGGCGTGCACGCTGTGTCGCCCTTTTCCCTGCCGTGGAGACGCTGGAGGGACATTCTTTTCCGGACCTTCAGCGAGTTTAAGGAAGACCGGGTCATGGCGCTGGCGGCCGGCGTTGTGTTCTATTCGCTGCTTGCGATATTCCCAGCAGTCACCGCAGGCGTCTCAATCTATGGGCTATTCTCCGATGCCGGCACAGTGGCGCACCATCTATCCCTTGCAAATAACATCATTCCTGCCGAAGCGTTGACGATCATCGGCGACCAGATTTCGCGGATCGTCAGTCACGGGACGAGCTCGCTCACACTCGGACTTGTCGCCGGACTCGCGTTTGCGATGTGGAGCGCTAATAGCGGCATCAAGGCCATGTTTGATGCGTTGAATGTCATTTATGACGTGGAGGAGGGACGCAACTTCCTGAAACTTAATTTCATTTCTCTGACTTTCACATTCTGCTCAATCATATTCTCTCAGCTTCTTGTCGGAGGCGTCATAGTCACTCCGCTTGTGCTGGCGAAATTTGGCATCTCAACCGGCGTCGAGGCAGCCGCGGTCTACGGCCGTTGGATCCTCCTGTTTGCGGTAGCGCTACTGTTCTTCTCCATGATCTACCGTGTCGGTCCAAGCCGCAATCCCATGCCGTGGCGGTTGACGATCATAGGCAGCGGCTTCGCCGCGCTCGCATGGATCGTGATGTCGGCTTTGTTTTCCTACTATCTGGCGAACTTTGCCAACTATGATGCCACCTACGGCTCGCTCGGCGCCGCGATGGGAATGATGATGTGGATGTGGCTTTCGATCACTATCATTTTTCTCGGCGCGGAGCTGAACTCGGAGATTGAACGCCAGGTTGGTGTCACTGAGCACGGCTGTGGCACTGAGAAGTGAAGCATCTCATCGGTACGATATCTCGATGCTGAAGCGAAGCACGGGCTTCGTAGGTCCACGCTATATGCATCGAGTTGTCGCAGGCTTGAGAAATTCGGTATGTCTGAGAAAGTAAAACCCTGCTGAGAGGGGCCCATCGGGGCCTACAGGCTGGCTCCCATAGCGGCTGAAGGCGTGCCCCGCCCGCACCGTCCACAGGCTCGCGGTACCGCCAAGGGTCCAGAGAGTTCAGGAAGTACCCCATTGGGCACTGGGCGGCTTCGCTCCGAAGTTGGCGCCGCTGCCAACGAGCGGGGCGATGCGCTGGGGCGACGCTCTAACGGGGTGGGGGCGGATGTGGCCTTCGCCTATGGGCCGAAAAAGGAACCGCGGTCGCCCGGTAAACCACCGGGATCGGGACACAAGTTAGTGAGCACAGGCATCCGCATCAGCTCGCCGAAATTGACGCGCGGATCGCGACCGGCGAAGAAGTGACGAGGGGCCAAGCCATACGCCGCCTTGTCGAGATCGGCCTGGCTCACGCGCCCCGTCGCGAAGCCGGCCCGCCCCAGGCCGCGGCGAAGGCCAGGGAGAGGGCCGGCGGCCGACTCGGCCGCCTCACGGACAAGTCCGCCTCGCGGGGGAACGGGCAACCCAAAAGTAGCCTATCGTATTTCTTTCTTCCAATTGAAATACGCCGGGCTGAACCCCGCCTTGCGGCAAATCCCCGCCACCGGGTGCCCGTCGGCACCCTGCTTCAAAATGAACGCTTTCTGCGCGCCCCTAAACCTGGAGGCTTTCATCGTCTTCCGCTCCCTCCCAGCCAGGGAAGATCACCGCAGAGACCTCCAATTCCGAACCGTCCAATTATCCGGAGCAGAGCACACCCGTTGAGCTTTTTGCCAGGCTAAGAGCAGCTTTTCCTTACTACCCGGCGCGATCCGCTGCTTGTTCGGCTTTCGCATCCACTACGCTTACCACGTGGCTCGCCCGCGCCCATTTTTCGAGCGCCTCGCGTAGCCTGTCGATTTCCATGTCGCTGAGATGTTCGATGCCCACGAAATAGTTCTTTGCCGCGCTTGCTCGGATGAGTTCGTCAAGTTTGACTTGGATCGCGGCGCTGTCTCGATTTTGCGAGTTTTGGATTAGGAACACCATCAAGAATGTTACAATGGTCGTTCCCGTGTTGATCACGAGTTGCCAGGTATCAGAATAGTCGAAAAGCGGACCGGTCAAGGCCCACACAATGACCGTTGCCAGCGCCAATATGAAGATAGGCGGCCGACCAGTCGCTCTAGCCACGAGGTTCGCTATAGCGCTAAGGCCATCAACGCATCGTGGGTCAAAATCGGCAGAACTGCAAAGCGCGTCTCGCGCCACAATAACACGGTACCCGTGATCGACGGCCCCAAGAACGGTTGCCAACACGCATACTTCGGTCTCGCCGCCCGATACGATGACGGTACCGACTCCTTCCATCTGAAGGGTGGCGTGTAAGTGAGGTGCAAACCAGGGTGAATACACCCGCTTGTCCACGATACGCGCCGGCGGCATAAAGGCCGCCAGTTCAGGCACAAGTTCGAGCAGTTCAGTTTGAAGGTTATCCTGCGTCATTTGAGACCATCCACGATAATAACGCTGCCAGGCACCTCCTGCTTCTTTAACATTTAGTGCAGGCACGAAGCGCGTAAACACTGTCCTGCTGGGTCGAAACTCCACAAGGGCTTGGACGTTCGGGAGGACGCGGCGTAACCAGCGCACCTGCCAAGGCGTATCCTCGGCAAACATCCGCTGCATATCCACGCATATGTGCACGGCGTGCCGATCAACTGGTCCGAAGCGGATACCCTTTTCCGTCATTGAGCTTCCGAAGCAGCAGGCACGCGCCCGAGAGAAGGACGGTCAGTCGCCGTTGCCTCTGTACCGCAGGCTACAAGGCGTCTCACTGGTGAATACGATGGATTCGAATGCAAGTAAGCATGAATCTCGCACCCGACCGTCTGAAGTTCAGAGACGCTCGTCAGGCAGCCCAGCGTTTGGCCTTCATTATCTTTGTTATACTGAGGTTTCGTCCCTCTGCTCACCGCCCGCTTTAGCGGCCCAAGCTGCCGCTCCAGCCGAGAGGATCGATGCTGCTCCAACCAGGAAGGCAAGGATCGCAGTCGCCTTGCGAGCCGTCTCTGCAGCTTGTTTTGCTTGTTCGATTGTTGCATCCACCCGCCGACGGGCTTCTTCCTCTGGAATGCCTGCCCGCCCCGCAACGATCCTTGCGATATAAGCCCGATCGTCTGCACTGATCTCCCCGCGGCTATAAGCGTTGCTCAAGATGCGAGAAATCTCGTTCCGTGTATCCTGACTGACTGCCGCTGGGGACGCTTGAGCACCCGGCCGCACCAGAGTGTCAACAAAGCCGGTCACTTGACCGTTTGAGGCCGCGGCAGTCCCAGCAGCTCCGGCGACGGTGGCGACAACTCGGGTCGTTGCAGCCATCGCCATCACCGCAAGCGCCACCCCAATCGCCAACCCGAGCGCCCAGACCAAAAGGCCGTGAGCGGCGTCACGCAACTCCCGTTCGGCATCGATAAATTCACCAGCGTGGCGTCGAAACCGGCCCGCAAAATAGCCCCCCGCTAGGAAAGAACCGATCATGACCACGAGCACCCAGGCGGTCGCTAGGATGGACAGGGTTGTTCCGGACGGGTTGTTCCAGCTATAGGGCGACACCGATGCAAAGCCGGCAGCGGAGCCAAAGGTGAAAAGGACAAAAGAGAGCGCCGAGGCGAGAAGCGCACCCCCTATAATCGGACCCCATTCGATATATGAAGGCGCGGGAACTGGCGGGACCGCGACGATAGTTGTGTCAGTCATAAGGATAGTCTCCTATGATCAGCGCAAACCAAAAAACGATAGAATTGCCATGATCACCACGATCAGGCCAATGATGTAGATGATGCCGTTCATTCGCCGGCTGCTCCCTTTTCACCACACAAAAGACGTTAGGGAACTCTTGTCGAGGTCTTTGGTTGCCCGGCGATGTGGAATTTTAACGGGTCGCTCTACGACAGAGCCAGTTTGAACAGGCGGTCCCGCGTGGGATCGAATTGGAATCAGTGACAACGATGTGCGGGGGTGAATCGTCCAGCTTTACAAATCCGACTGTCCGGGGTGTTGGCAGCCGTGAATATGATGCACCGCGCAAATTTCGACGCTGCCCTCTAATAGGGATTGGACGTTCCTAGGCCTGCTCTGGCATGACTCGGAGTAAAACAAGCGGAAAGCCCGAGCGAAGCATGCCTGGGCGGGAAGGAGCGCGGCCGCACTAACATTTGCAATCCAACTCTCGCCGTAGGTGCGCGGAAGGAACTCCTGCTGGCCGGAAAGTGTTACCGCGCCGTCAACACTTAAGCGAGGAGATGACCTATGGCTGGACGCGAGAAGACACTTGAAGATCTCTTTCAGGAGACACTCAAGGATATCTACTTTGCTGAGAAGAAAATCCTGTCGGCTCTGCCCAAAATGGCTAAAGCTGTCAATTCGGAAAAGCTGCGGACCGCTTTTGAAAAGCATACCGCCGAAACCGAAGGCCAAGTGGAACGGCTGGAACAGGTCTTTCAGATGATCGACAAGCCGGCTCGCGGCAAGACCTGCCCGGCAATCATGGGCCTTGTCGAAGAGGGACAGGAAGTCATGAAAGACTTCAAAGAATCCCCAGCGCTTGACGCCGGGCTACTTTCCGGAGCTCAAGCCGTCGAACACTACGAGATCTCAAGATACGGAACCTTGATCGCTTGGGCGGATCAGTTGGGCTTGCGCGATGCATCGAAGCTTCTCAAGCAAACGCTGGACGAAGAGAAGAAAACTGACGTCCTTCTGACGCAACTGGCTGAGGCTGCGATCAACGCGTCTGGGGAAACCCAGGCTGCCGAATAGCGGCTCTCCCAAAGCTTCCGGGCTGACCTCTAAATGTTCGATCTAGCCTCGGCCCGTTTTGCCGAGGCTTTTTAATTGACGAGGACAACATGGACAGAAAGTCGATTTGGACGAAGTTCGGCTTTGTCTGGGTGACGGGCGCTTTGTTCGCGATCACGCTCACGGGCCACTGGATATTCGGCTGGTTCGCGTATGTGAACGAACAGCAAAGTCATCAGCAGGCGGCGGACGTAGGGGCCTATACGGTCGAGATGCTTCGCGACACGCTCGAGAATTGGCAATCGGAATTCCTGCAGTTAATCTGGCAAGTTGCTGGTCTTGCCTTCCTCCTTCATGTCGGGTCCCCGCAATCAAAAGAAGGAGATGACCGGATGGAAGCCAAGATTGATGCCATCCTGTTGGCACTACAGCCTGAGCAAGGTCAACGTATTCTGGAAGAGATCGATGCGGAGTATGAAGGTCGGCACACCGACAGTCGCTTCGTCCGGCTCCTTGAGTTGGGCCGAAATCGTTCGACGGCGCATTCCGAAGCGAAATCTCAATCGAGGTGATCGTCGTGTCAGGCGCCGCGTCGGCGGCGCCTGACACGTCTGACTTAACTGCGGGACGTGGTCGTACCTGCGCCAGGCCCTGCCCCCAGATCGGCTCCGGTCAAAGGATCGCTGCCCGGGTCTGACACTGTACGCTCGGCCATGGCCTCCACCGCCTTCCGATCGGCCGCTTTCAGCTTCACAGACGCC
>Ga0182746_1001752_pt1 | contig 18289 bp, 16 predicted proteins | sample eDN3rd30CBELigOP_FD_128881 | JGI IMG/M metagenome (GOLD analysis project Ga0182746, IMG submission 128881) | Enriched Organic Plus compost microbial communities from Emeryville, California, USA - eDNA 3rd pass 30_C BE-Lig OP (version 2) (version 2) ... | reverse complement strand
GTCCTGCCGGGCGGGAAGGTGAGCTTTGACCTTACCGCCGATGCGCTGGGCGATTGGGCCTTCCATTGCCACATGCTGCTGCACATGCATTCAGGGATGATGCGGGTCGTCACGGTACGGCATGAGGGGGAGGCGGCATGAAGGGCCTGGCTTCCGTTGCCGCCTTGCTGCTCGCTTCGGCTTCGCCGCCTGCATTGGCGCAAATGGATCACAGCCAGATGAACCACAGTCAGATGGACCACAGCCAGATGGAGCAGGCGCAAGGGCAGGATCATTCCGCTCACATGCCTGCCCAAGCAGCCCCATCCGACAATCCCCATGCCGGCCATGGGCATGCCGCCACCGATGACGGCATCCCGCGAGGCGTTGTCCCCACGCCGCCCGCCGATCATGCGGCGGAGGTCTTCTACGATCGCGCCGCAATGGAGCGCGCGCGTGCGGCGATGCGTAAGGAAAGCGGGGGCATGACCTTCTCCCGGCTCATGCTCGACCGGCTGGAATATCAGGTGCGCAAAGGGGCGGACGGCTATCGCTGGGAGGGGGAAGGCTGGATCGGCGGCGATATCAACCGCTTCGCCTTCAAGACCGAAGGCGAAGGGGAAATCGGCGGCCCGCTGGAGCGTGCGGAAGTGCAGGCGCTCTACAGCCGGGCGATCGATCCCTGGTTCAATCTGGAAGCCGGCGTGCGCCATGACATCCGGCCGGAACCTCAGCGCACCTATGCCGTGCTGGGGATAGAGGGACTTGCTCCCTATTGGTTCGAAATTGGCGCGCAGGCTTTCCTGTCCGACAAGGGCGACGCGCATCTCCGGCTGGCGGGCAGTTACGACCAGCGCATCACGCAGCGCCTGATCCTGCAACCCGCGGCCGAAGTGAATATCGCTGCCCAGGACGTGCCGCAACTGGGCATCGGGTCGGGCCTGTCCGACATCGAACTGGGCCTGCGCCTGCGATACGAATTTGCCCGCGAATTTGCGCCCTATATCGGAGTCAACTGGGAACGCAGGCTGAGCGGCAGCGCAGCCTATGCCCGTGCGGCCGGAGAAAGCGTCTCTTCAACCAGCCTGGTCATGGGCGTGCGTTTCTGGTTCTGATACAGCCGCCGCATGATGACTGCCGCCCCGCTCATCGCGGCCTTGTCGCTGACCGACCAAGGACATGTGGCGGGCGTTCGCTCATGCGGGACGGCTGCGGAGAAGCAGCGCGACGACGGCGGCAAGGAGCATGGCCGCCGCGAGCGCCAATGATATGTGGACGCCGAACAGCGAGCCGATCAGGCCGACCGTGATGCCGGCGAAGGCGCGGCAGCCGAGCGATGCCATGCCGAACACGCCGAGCACCCGGCCGCGGATGTCGGCGGGCGCTTCCACCTGGACCACCGTCTGCGCCATGCTGCTGAAGGATAGCTCGAAAAAGCCCGCGCAGAACAGGAAGATCAGGGCCAGCGAATAGATCGGGGTGAGGGCGAAGCAGGCGAGCGCGCAGCACCAGCCCATCGCCAGCAGCAGGGCGGTGCGCGCGCCGGTCGTGAAGCCGCCCAGGGTTTCGAGCAGGAAGCCGGCGGTCAGCGCTCCGGCGGCATCGGCGGCCAACAGGATGCTGTAAGCGGCTCCCGGATCTCCATGACCCAGATCGATCGCGAAATTGGGCATCTGCGCCTGATAGCTGTTGCCGATGAAGGCTGCGGCCGCGGCGGCAAGGAGCGACATCGAGACGATTTGCGGACGGCTCGCGATTTCGCGCAGCGTGCGCACGATGTCCTGGAAGCCCCGGACAGCGGTGCGCCCGGTCGCTTCCCGGCGATAGTGGAGGAGCCAGAGCCAGAGGATCACCGGCACATAATAGCAGGCATTGAGGAACATGCCCTTGATCGGACCGAGCCAGACCAGCATGGCCCCGCCCACCGCAGGGCCGACCAATATACCGAGATAACGCGCCGTGGCATTGAGGCGCACCGCGCTTTGCAGTTCCTCCGGCTCCACGATCGCATGGAGCAGGAGCTGGCTCGGCGTTTGCCAGAACACGCCCGCGCAGCCATGCAGCACCAGCAGCAGCATCGCATGCCACATCTCAAGCGTGTCGGTTGCGAAGAAATAGCCCCAGCCGAGCGACACGCCGATGAACATGGCCATGCCGATCTGGATGAGACGGCGTGGATCGACCCGGTCCGCAAGCGCGCCCATGGGGAGCGAGAAGAACAGATAGGGCAGCCAGTGCGACAGCACGGCGAACCCGCCCAGCGCGGGCGAGTGGAACTTCTGGAAGATCATCCAGTAGCTGATGACGTGCTCGATATTATCGGCCATCATCGCCAGCAGATAGGTGAAGAAGAACCCTCGGAACCTCGGGTGCCGCATGGCGGCAAAAGAACGGCGCGTGGCTGTGGATGAACTCAAATCTTGCTCGCTCGACCTTAAGTGACTCGACTCTTGGTCACGCCTGCTACCCGGCGCACCGCGCCATCGCAATCGCGGATAGTTAATGCGCGTAGCCCATCAGGATCAAAGCCGTCATCAGAGCGACCGCAATTGCGGCGGATATCACCCATCCGAGGCGCGGACGCCGCGTACAAGCCAGAAAGACGCTGTAGACACCTATGACGCCGAGGAAGAAAATCAGATTGAGCATTGTCTCGTGACTTCGATTGGAGCGGACGGCGGGTCCGCACATCAGGTGAGCAGTTGGCATCCAGGCGAGGGCATTCAGCAGGCAGGCGCATGAGCCTGCACGCAAGCGCCAACCCGCATAGGCGTATCCCGCTTATCGCCGCGAGAGCGCCTTACCGGCGGCGCGATTGCCAACCATTGCATGGGAAGGCCGACTGGCCTCTTCACGGGCGTTGAGTATCGTCACCATGGCCAGCATGATTCGCCGCGCCGACGATGGAGCGCCAATCCGCGGATCGCACCAGAGGTTGGAATAGAGCGCCGCATAGGCGCCGAAACTGACTGACGGATCTTGGTCCATGGCGTCAAGGCGGCGCTCCAGCGCCGTCACGATTTCCGCCGCTTCATCGAGAGGCAAACCTTCCCCACCCATATCTTTCCAGATGGCCCGCCTCTGCGCCTCAATCATGATCCTGATCGATGGGGATTGAAATTTATCCGATAGCGCCCCCAATAACGAACCTTGCACAGTCCCGCTCCCGCCCAGGCGCAACGCGACCGCGAGCAGTTGATCCTCGGCGAAAGGCGATTCTTCCAGACGCGAGATTTCACTCATTCCATCGTCGGCGAGCGCGCGAATCCAGGCGGACTGGCCCGGCAAGGCCAGTATTGCTTCGGCATCGCGTGCGGCATCGCGGAGCAAGCGCATGAACAGCTCTTGCTGCTGAGCGGGTCGATCCATCGTGATTTCTACCAATTCAGTGTAATCGGGGGCGGCGTCATGCCGCTTTAGGCGGCTCGGGAAACTCGGGCGGCTCAGTGCTGTGCGACGGTCGTCGTGGACGGACGAAGGGCAGCGTTCCGGGCCGATCCTTCCGTTCCTGTGCATCTTGTTCCGCGCGGTGAGCGGAATCGTCCTGTCTATCGCTGATCATGTCTGCTCCGGTCGGCCGGCCCATTCGTCCAGCCCTGCTCCATCGGGAAAGCAAGCACCCCGGCCCCGCCCTGCGCGGGTCCGGGGCCGCTAGCCTTCGAGCAGCCGACCCGCGTGGTGCGCCGAGCACCTCAAGGAAACAGATTCGCACATGACGGCCAAAGCATGGCCCAAAGAAAGTTAAAGTCAACTCAGGGCACGAGCGAGAGGGCATGGCGCTCAACTGAACGGCTGCATCCGCGCAAGTGGCCGAGCGCGCCACTGGTTGACTATTCCTGCTCACGCGCCGATGAGCCCCATCATGACTTGCCGCAATTCCATCCGCGCCCAGCGCGCCGGCAGACTGATCGCCGGCATCTAGCCCCGGACATCGCCGCTGTAGCATGTCCGGGGCAGCAGGACTTTCAGCAGCGGCAACCGCTCCGATCTGCACTTTTTCAGTTTCTATCTTGCTCCGCTTCAGGCGGTCCGCGGAGCGTGAGCCATGCCATGTCACATCCTCGATGGCGAAATGCCAGGTCCGGCGGTTCATCGGTCGTCCGGAAACCGACGGCGCTTCCAGCCCATATCGTCAGCGTGCCGCGCGCACTGTCGAAACTGGGATATTGTTCGCGCACCGAGGCCATCAGGCTGATTGAGGAAGGGCGCGTTACGGTGGATGGCCGGCAGGTGCGCCACGCATCGCAGCGGGTCGATCTTGCACGGTCCGTGCTGGCGGTCGCGGGACGGGACATTGTGGCCGAGCGCCCCGTCTATCTGATGCTCAACAAACCGCGCGGCGTGGTGACGACCCGGCATGATCCGCAAGCGCGCGGGACCGTCTATGACTGCCTGCCGCGAAATCTGCCCTATCTTTCACCGGTCGGCCGTCTCGACAAGGCGAGCGAGGGCCTGTTGTTCATGACCAACGACACGGCCTGGGCGGAATATCTTCTCAACCCGGCGTCGGGCGTAGCCAAGACCTATCATGTGAAAATCGACCGGGTGGCGGACAGCGCCCTGCTTGCGGCACTGGCCGCGCCGGTAGCGGAGGGCGGCGAACTGTTGAGCGCGATCGCCGTCGAACCGCTTCGCTCATCGGCCCGGTCGAGCTGGATCGAAATCGTGCTGACCGAAGGCCGCAATCGTCAGGTTCGCCGCATGTTGGCGGCGCAGGATGCCGAAGTCCTGCGCCTGGTCCGTGTTGCAATCGGCGGTATCAGGCTCGGCGAACTCGCAAAAGGCGCGAACCGTCCTCTGGAGGCCGAGGAAGTGATGCGCCTGCGTTCCGCTCCGACATCATGGTCATAGCGGTTGAGGCGCCGACCACGCGCGGATAGTGGAGATTCGCCGCATCCCGGCTTGCCAGATAGACATGGTGGAAGGCATCTACCCTGCCGCCGGAAAGAGGCACTGAATCGCAACGCCAGGTCCATGGCAGGGCATCCAACCGTTTCTCGAACGCAGGGGATAGTTCCGATGACCAGAAGGCGGCGATCCCTCCCGGGGTGAGGGCGCGTTCGACGGCCCTGATCCCGCATTCCCGATAGATGTCGCCATTTTCCGTTCGGACGAGATGTTCAGGGCCATTGTCGGTGTCCATGAGCACGACGTCATAAGCCTCGCGCCCATTATCCAGCGTGTGCCTTACATCCTCCACGCGGACCTCGACGCGCGGATCGTCAAGTGGATTGCCCGCGAGATGGCCGAAATAATGCCTGTTCCAGTGCACGATCTCAGGCACGATTTCCGAAACGACCACTTGGGCGTCGTCATCAAGGAAGTTAAGCACCATCCTCAACGTGTAGCCCAGACCCAGGCCGCCGATCAGAACCTTTCGGGCCGGGCGGCCAAGCAGGCGCAGCGCCTTCTCCGCGAGAAAATCCTCCGATTGATGACAGGAACTGCACATCAGTTCCATGCCGTTATATCGGATTTCATAGAGATCGTTTTTCCTAAGCAATATGATTTCGTCACCGGCGGAAATGCCGGTTCGTGCCACTTCGGTCCAGATATGCATGCCCATCCCTAACGATCGCGGCGCGGCTGGCGGCAACCGGCGCGTTTCAAATTCGCGTTAGATGATTTTCAGGGGTTGCCCGGCCTCAGAGCCGCGGCAACCCATGGGCATCGTCGGCCCTTGTCCCGATGATCAGCGGATAGATTGCCGAAATATTCACGGCCTGCATGGTCATTATCGCAATCGGCATCCAAGGCTGCTGGATAATCATCCATGCTTCGTCTGGACGGGATTGTCCAGTGGAGGGCCACAAGAACATCGGCGGGGCACCAAACTGTCGGTGCAGGCCGACGAGACAATTGCGATATTCCCCGCTAAGGCACATCCATGGCTAACATGATTTCCTGGAATGGCCGACGCGCCGATATCGCTATCGACCTTGGAACCGCCAATACGCGTGTCGCCGCCCGAGGCTCGGGCATGGTGTTCGACGAGCCGTCGCTGTGCTGCTTTTCAAACGGCGGCACACGGCCCAGGCTTGTGGCGGCGGGCGAGGCCGTCCGCGCCATGGTCGACAGGACTTCGGATTCGCTCAAGGTCACGCGCCCGCTCCGTCGAGGCGTTCTCCAGGACATCGACGCCACACGTGAGCTTCTCGCCTATGCCATGTCGTCGTCTCTTGGCCGTCGCCGCCTGAGAGCGCCGCGCGTCGCGATCGGGATTCCCGCCGATGCGACACAGGCTGAACGGAGCGCTTTGCTCACGGCGGCGTCGGACGCAGGGCTGGGACCTGTAAGCCTGATGAGCGAGCCTTTCGCCGCAGCGCTAGGCGCTGGCCTTGCGGTGCACCGCCCGGAAGGTTCGATGATCGTCGAATGCGGCGCTGGAACCACCGAAGTCGCCGTCATTTCGCTCGGCGGGATTTGCCTTACCCGATCGGTCCGCATCGGCGGCGCGGCGCTGGACACAGCGCTCGCCGATCACTTCCATTTCCGCAGAAAGTTCCTGATCGGCGAGATCACGACGGAGCGCCTGAAGTGCGATCTGGTGCGGTTGCTGGGCGCTCCCGACGGCGAGGAGAGCCAGATGATCGAGGCCAAGGGCCGGAGCCTGACGTCGGGCATCCCGGGCGTTCAACAGGTGCCTGTCAGCGAATTGGGGCAGGTCGTGGCCAAACATGTCGCACACATTGTGGAAGTCGTGCGCGACGTTCTCAACCAGACCCCGCCCGAACTCAGCCACGACATTCATGAAAAGGGGCTGACGCTGACCGGAGGCAGCGCCGTGATCCCCTGTATCGGTCAGGCGATCACGGCGGAAACCGGCCTGCGCGTCCATATTCCCGACCACCCGCATCAATGTGTCATGCTGGGCCTTGAGGCGATGCTGGCATCATGAATCTCGCCGTTCAGCCGGGCTTGCCAGGGAATGGCCGCAGCCCGGCCACGCGGTGCGCGATGTTTTAAATAACCCCCATCGCCTGCATAGCTTCCGCGACCCGCACGAAGCCGGTGATATTTGCCCCCAGGACATAATTGCCCGGCGCGCCATAGGATTCGGCGGTTTCCGCGCAGCTATCGTGGATACGGCGCATGATCATCTCCAGACGCGCTTCGGTTTCCTCGAAAGTCCAACTGTCGCGGGACGCGTTTTGCTGCATTTCCAGAGCCGATGTCGCGACGCCGCCGGCATTGGCCGCCTTTGCAGGACCAAAGAGGATGCCCGCCGCCTGAAAGAGGCGGACGGCCTCCGGCGTGCAGGGCATGTTCGCTCCTTCGCCCACGGCGACGACGCCATTGCGGATCAACGCGGCCGCATCGCTGCCGTTGAGTTCGTTCTGGGTGGCTGAGGGCACGGCTACGTCGCACGGCACTTCCCACATCGAGCCTTGCTCGGAGAAACAGGCGCCGCCGCCCTTGAGGCGCGGATAGTCCGAAATCCGCTCGCGACGGCTCAACTTGATCTCCTTGAGCAGTTCGAGATCGATCCCCGCCTCATCGACGATGAAACCGGAGGAATCCGAACAGGCGACCACCTTGCCGCCAAATGCGTTGACCTTCTCGATCGCGTAGATCGCGACATTGCCCGATCCCGACACGACGACCCGCTTGCCCTCCAGGCTTTCGCCCTTGGTCTTCATCATCTGGTCGATGAAATAAACCGTGCCATAGCCGGTGGCTTCCGTTCGGGCGCGGGAACCGCCGTAGATCAGTCCCTTGCCGGTCAGGACGCCCGCCTCATAGCGGTTGGTCAGGCGCTTATACTGGCCGAACAGATAGCCGATCTCGCGCGCGCCCACGCCAATATCGCCGGCGGGCACATCGGTATATTCGCCCAGATGACGGTAGAGTTCCGTCATGAGCGACTGGCAGAAACGCATGATCTCGCCATCGGAGCGGCCGCGCGGATTGAAATCGGACCCGCCCTTGCCGCCGCCGATGGGAAGACCGGTCAGGGCGTTCTTGAAAGTCTGTTCGAAGCCAAGAAACTTGATGATCCCGACATTGACCGACGGATGGAAGCGCAGGCCGCCCTTATATGGACCGAGCGCCGAATTGAACTGGACACGAAAGCCGCGGTTGATCTGGATCTGCCCCTTGTCGTCGACCCAGGGAACGCGGAAGATGATCTGCCTCTCCGGCTCGCAAATCCGTTCGATCAAGGCATTGTCGATATATTCCGGATGCTTGGCGACGACCGCGCCAAGACTTTCCAGCACCTCCTCGACGGCCTGATGAAATTCCGTCTCACCCGCATTTCTTCTCAGGACTTCTTCAAAAATCGGAACAAGTTTCTCGTCGATTCGGGACAAATTGCGGCTCCTTATGCTGTTGAGGGGAGGACGGACGCTGGCGGACGGATGCCGGTGACTATACGGTCCGTTCGGGCTGCGTGACTTTCAGGATGGTCAGCCGCCGTTCGCGGCCTTCGCGATCGGGCCAGCGAATGGAATGACCTTCGCGCAAGCCGATCAGGCCCGCGCCGACCGGCGTCAGAATCGAGACTCGTCCCGCCGATATATCCGCTTCGGCGGGGTAAACGAGCTGCACCGTGCGTTCAGCGCCGCTTGCCTCATCCTTGAACTGGACGGTGGAATACATCGTGACGATGTCGGAAGGCACACGCGCGGCGCTATGGATCGTGGCGCGCGCGATTTCGCGCAGCAGCAGTTCGCTGACCTGCGGCATGGTGTCGGCCACGCCCAACGCGAGATCGGTTAGATTATCGGCCTCGGTGCTGATGAAATGGACGGGAGGCCGTCCCGTATTGGTGCTTCTGGTCATGGTGCTGCTGGCTTTCGAGAGAGAGACTAGCCGCGCGCCTGTATCTGGACGCCCGTCATTCTTTCGATGTGCCCCGAGTTCGGGGCATAGCGCACGGAACCCGGGGCTAGATGCCCGCTAGAAGCTGCCCCCCTTGGTGGCGAAAGCGTGAATAATCAGCCCATAAGTGCATGGTTCATGCCTTGGCATGCGAAGACGTTCGAGTCAAACCTGATGGATGAGGCGGACTCCCAAACATGGTCGTCAGCCTGCCGCACGTACATGCTTCCAGTGCCCGATATCCCGGCAAGCGAGCCAGAAAGGCTTACACGCAATCCGCACCATGAAATGCCGGAACCAAATAGCTGAATAGAATCCGATTGACTTTGCCGGTTTGCGGGCCTGCTATGAAGCTCGCAGAAACTCGCCGGGGCAAGGGGTTGATCCATGAGCGCGTCGCCAAGAACTCGTTGGCTCACCATATTGGCGCTGATCTTCGGGTTGATCGCGGCGATCCTTCTGACCGGCGGCGTCTGGCTGGCCATATTGGGAGGAAGCCGGTTCTACGCAGTCATCGGGGCGGCGCTGCTCGCTTCCGCCGTGTTGCTGTGGAAGCGCAATCCGTTCGTCCTTCCGCTGTTCGCATTGCTGGTGCTGGCCACCGTGGTCTGGGCATGGGCTGAGATCGGTTTCGATTGGTGGCCGCTGGTGCCGCGCGGCGACCTGATCTTCTTGATGGGCGCGGCGTTGCTGCTGCCTGCGACGGTGCGGCGCTTGCGGCCCGGCGAGCGCTGGTGGCGGGCGACATGGCCGCTGACCGCCAGTCTCGCGGTCGCGGCCGTTTATGGCGCCATTTCCCTATTCGCCACGACGCATGAGCTGAAGGGAGAGATTTCGAGCGCGCCCATCGCCATCGACGCGGATTATGGCGGGGTTCCGGCGGGTGACTGGCCCGCCTATGCCCGCACATGGGGCGGGGAGCGCTGGTCGCCGCTGGGCGACATCACGCCTGCCAATGCCGACAAGCTGGAAGTCGCATGGCAGTTCCGCACCGGCGATCTGAAGCGGCCGACCGATCCGGCCGAGTTCACCTATGAGATGACCCCGATCAAGGTCGGCGGCCTCGTCTATCTTTGCACCCCGCATAATTGGGTGATCGCGCTTGACGCGGAGAGCGGGAAGGAACGCTGGCGGTTCGATCCGAAGATTCGTACCTCGCCGCGCGACATGCAGCATATGACCTGCCGCAGCGTCTCCTATTATGACGCCGCGCAGGCCGGGAAAACCACCGCCGATTGCCCGCAGCGCATCCTGCTGGCGACCAACGATTCGCGCCTGATCGCGCTCGACGCGCATACGGGCAAGCTTTGTCCGGGCTTCGGCGCGGGCGGGACGGTCAGCCTGCTCGCGGGTCTGACCGACTATAATGGCGGCTGGTATCAGGCGACCTCCGCGCCCCTTGTGGCGCACGGCCTCGCGATCCTGGGCGGGGCGGTGTTCGACGATATCTCGACGCATGTGCCGTCGGGCGTGATCCGCGCCTATGACGCGGTGAACGGCAAGCTGGCGTGGAATTTCGATCCGGGTAATCCGGACGACACTACCCCGCTCGCGGAGGGTAAACATTATACGCCTTCCTCGCCCAATAGCTGGAGCACGCCCGCAGCGGACGAGAAACTGGGCCTTGCCTATTTCCCGATGGGCATGGGCGCGGTCGATCAATGGGGCGGCAGGCGGCCCGAGACGACCGAGCGTTTCGCGACCACGATCCTCGCGCTCGACCTCGCGACCGGTAAGCCGCGCTGGCATTTTCAGACCGTCCATCATGACGTGTGGGACATGGACGTGCCCGCGCAGCCGGTGCTGGTCGACCTCACCCTGCCGGGGCGCGGCCGGGTGCCCGCGCTGATCCAGTCGACCAAGACCGGCAATATCTTCATACTCGACCGGCGGAGCGGCGCGCCGCTCTATCCGGTGACGGAACGCCCGGTGCCCGGCGGTCCTGCATCGGGGGACCGGCTGTCGCCGACCCAGCCCTTCTCCGCCGTTTCGCTGATGCCGTGGAAGGCCAAGGAAAGCGAGATGTGGGGCGCGACATTGGTGGACCAGCTCTGGTGCCGCATTCGCTTCCGCTCGCTGCGCTATGACGGGCCGTTCACGCCGCCGTCGTTGAAGGGATCACTGGTGTTTCCCGGCAATTTCGGGGTGATGGACTGGGGTGGCATCTCGGTCGATCCCAGCCGCCAGATATTGTTCGCCCATCCCAATTACATGGCTTTCGTCGACCGGCTGATCCCCAAGGGGGAGGCGGGCGACCTCCGCCGCGCCACCGGGCTTGCCAGCGGGTCGGATCGTGGCGGCGCGAAGGAGAGCGGCTACAGCCCCAATCACGGCGCGCCCTTCGCGGTGGACATGAACCCGTTCCTGTCCTTCACCGGCATTCCCTGCCAGCAGCCGCCATGGGGCTATGTCGCGGGGATCGACCTCACCACCGGCAAGACGGTCTGGCAGCGCAAGAACGGGACGATCCGTGACGAGACGCCCCTGCCGCTTCCCTTCAAGCTTGGCGTGCCCTCGCTGGGCGGGCCGCTGACCACGGGGGGCGGTGTGGCCTTCATGTCCTCGGCGATCGACAATTATGTCCGGGCCTATGATGTGCGCACCGGCGCGGTGCTGTGGCGTGCGCGGCTGCCCGCTGGCGGGCAGGCTTCGCCGATGAGCTACCGCACGCCCGGCGGGCGGCAACTGGTCGTGGTGGTGGCAGGCGGGCATGGATCGCTGGGGACGAAGCCGGGCGATCATGTCATCGCTTATGGACTGCCATCGAAGCGGCCGTGAAGCAGAATGAACCATAATAAGGGCGATCGCGCGGTGGCGGTTGCGACAATGAAGGGGTGAAAATGGCAAGGCATTGGATAATGAGCGATCGCGGGCTGCACATCCTGGGCTGGATCGCATCCGCCACCGCGGTCGCCATGTATATGTCCTATCTCGATCAAATCCGTCTGAACCTGGCGGGCCAGAAGGGTTCGCTGATCCAGCCCGGCGCGACATTCATGAACTGCTCCTTATGGGTGGCCTATGGCTTTCTGCGCGAGAAAAAGGATTGGCCGATCGTGATCGCGAACGGGCCGGGTATCGTCCTGGGGGCAGTCGCCTTCGCCACCGCGCTTTGACCCTTGCCGCAAAGGACCAGGGGAGGCGGGCAATGCGAATCCGGTTGACGATAGCAGTCGCGGCAATCGCGGCGTCGGCGCCCGCCACGGCGCAGGACAATGCGGCCATCCCGCTCGACTATGCGGCGGCGCAACAGCGCCTGCTGGAGCGATCCGATGCTATCGCCGCATCCAGCGCCAATGTCCGCGGCAAGGAGGCCCAGGTCGGCGCGACCCGCTCTCTTGGCCGGCCCGAAGTCGAATTCGAGGCGCAGCTTCTCGATTACCAGAAGACCCTCTACCTGCCGCTGGGATCGTTGGCCCCGGTCGCGCAAGCCTATGGCATAGGCGATCCTCTGCGGTTCCAGCGCCAGGAAACGGCCGTCCGCCCGATCGTGACGGCAACGCTGCCGCTCTATGCCGGGGGACAGATCGCGGGAACCAAGGCAGGCGCCCGGGCGCAGCTCGATCAGGCCCGGGCGGAACAGGAAGGCGCGATCAGCAAGCAACTGCTTCAACTGGTGCAGGCCTATTATGGCCAGCAGCTTGCCGAAAGGGCGCTTGGCGTGCGGCGCGACGTGCTTGCCGGGCTGGATCGCCATGTCGCTGATGCGATCAAGCTGGAGCATGAACAGTTCATCAGCCGCGCACAGCGCCTTCAGGCACAGGTCGCGCGTGACGACGCTGCCCGCGATTTCGAGAAAGCGATCGCCGAGCTCGAAACCGCCAATGCCGCCCTTGCGGGCCTGCTGCGCGCGCCGCAGGGCGTGCGTCCCACCACGCCGCTCTTCGTCATTTCGCAGCGCCTCGAACCGCTGGAAACATACAAGGCCGAAGCGCTCGACGCGCATCCCGAACTGGGCCGCCTGCGCGCCCTGGAGGCTCAGGCCGAGGCGGGCGTGATGATCGAGAAATCGAAGCAGCGGCCGACCATCTACGGCTTTGGCCAGTATAATTTCGATCGGCGCGATTCCCTGCTCACCGATCCGGACTGGAGCTTCGGCATCGGGCTTCGCTACAAGCTGGCATCGGGTCTGGGACGCACCCAGGCGGTCGAGGCGGCACGCCAGACGGCCTTGCAAGCCAATTCCGGTTTGCAGGAAGCGCGCACGCAGATCGAGATCGGCGTCACCAAGGCATGGAACGAGGCCGAAGCCGCACGCCGACGCTTCCTGCTGCTTGACAGTTCGATCGAGTCAGCGGGCGAGAATCTGCGGCTCCAGCGATTGTCCTACCGCGAACAGCAGGCGACTTCGCTCGACGTGATCGACGCGGAGCTTGGGTTTGCGCGCGCCCGCATCCAGCGTGCCCAGGCGGCGCACGACTATGTCATCGCGCTCGCGCAGCTTCTCGACCTGAGCGGGCAAGTCGAGCGCCTGCCCGATTATCTGGCCCGAGCCGACAAGGAGGTCCCGTGACCGAAACGAGCGTGGAAACGGCGGTGACCGGCGAACCGGCCCAGACGGACGGCAAGCGCCGGCGGTTGGCGATCATGGTGGCGGCCGGGATCGCGCTGCTGCTGGCGATCGGGCTGTGGCTGGCCTACCGCCCGGCGCCCGACCAGATCCAGGGGATGGTGGATGCGAATGAAGTGCGCATCACCAGCAAGGTTACGGGGCGCATCGCCGCTTTCCACGTCGAGGAGGGACAGGCCGTGCGCGCCGGTCAGCTCCTCTATACCCTGGCCAGCCCCGAGGTTGCCGCGAAGTCGCAGCAGGCCGGTGGTGCGCTCGCCTCGGCGGAGGCGCTGGCGGACAAGGCGGACCATGGCGCGCGGCCCGAGGACATTCGCGCCGCAGAGGCGCAGTGGCGGCGGGCCGAAGCCGCCGCCGTCCTGGCAAGGACCACCTACCAGCGCACCGAGCGCCTCTATGAGCAGGGCGTGATCGCGGGACAGAAACGCGATGAGGCGCGCACCAATGCGGTCGCGTCCGAGGAAGCGGCCAAGGCGGCGCGCGCGCAATATGACCAGGCGCTGGCCGGTGCGCGGGGCGAGGACAAGGCGGCGGCGACCGGGCAGGTCCAGCAGGCGAAGGGCGCGGTCGCGGAAGTCCAGGCCGCGGCCGAGGAAACCCGCGTGACCGCGCCCATGGCTGGCGAGATCGGCCGGCGGCTGGCGCAGCCCGGCGAACTGGTGCCGCAGGGCTTTCCCGTCTTCATGCTCACCGATGTCGCGCATCCATGGGTCACGCTCAATGTGCGTGAGAATCAACTGCGTGGGCTGGCACGCGGTGCGGAGATCGGCGGGACGGTCCCGGCCCTGGACGGCCAGCGCGCGCGCTTTCGCGTCACCTATCTCGCCCCGGCGGGTGACTTCGCGACATGGCGGGCCACCCGCCAGTCGAGCGGGTTCGATATCAAGAGCTTCGAGGTCCGCGTGACGCCCATCGTCCCCTTGCGCGGCCTGCGGCCGGGCATGACCGTCCTGTTCGACTGGCCGCAATGATGCCCGGCCCGGGCGGTACGGCGGGAACGGCCTTCCGCGCGGGATGGTGCAGGGAAATCCGCTTTCTCCGGTCGAACTTCTGGGACTTTGCCCTCATCAGCTGGATACCGCTGGCGCTGATGACGCTGGTGGCGGTCCAGATCTCGGCGGGCGTGATGCGCGATCTGCCTATCGCGGTCGTCGACGAGGATGGCGGCGGCGTCGCCCGGGAGCTTGTCCGGCGGCTCGAGGCATCGCCGGGCCTGCATGTCGCGGTCCGGGCGGCGGACATGCGCACGGCGGAAACGGCCGTGCGCTCGAAGGCCGCCTATGCCGTTGTGCTGATCCCTCGCGATACCGAACGCACCGTCCTGCGGGGCCAGACCGCCAGCATCACCGTCTTCTACAATGCGAGCTATTCGACGGCGTCGGGTGCGGCGCTGCGCGAGATCGGCACCGTGGTGCAGGACTATGCGGGCCGGATCGCCAAGGACCGCACGGCCGCGATCCTACCGGGCAAGGTGCGTGCGCCGCCCATCGCCGCGCGGACCACGATCCTGTTCAATCCGCAAGGCAGCTATGAGCTGCAACTGGTGGCGCTGATCCATCCCGCGCTCCTCCATCTCATCTTCATGGTCGCGGTGGCGAGCGCACTCGGCCGTGAACTGCGCGATGGAACCATCGGGCCATGGCTTGCTGGCGCATCCCGGTTCGCGGCCGTGGCGGCCATCGCTGGCAAGGTCAGCGTCTATGTCGTCATCTTCATGGGCTGGGCCTTGCTGGCGACCAGCTATCTCGCCGGACTTCGCGGATGGCCGGTGCTCGGAAGCCCGGTCATGCTGCTTGCGGGCTATGCGGCCATGTATCTCGCCTATGTCGGCGTTACCCTGCTGGTGACCGGCCTCACCCTCTCGATGGGCAAGTCGCTGTCCATCGCGGGGCTTTATGCGGGGGCGTCGTTCGCCTTCGCCGGAGCCATCTTCCCGATCGAGTCCGCCTCGCTCTTCGCACAGGTCTGGAGCGCGATTCTGCCCTATACCGCCTTCGCCAAGCTGCTTGCCGAACAATGGATGATGGGATCGCCAGCCATGGTCTCGCTTCCCCATATCCTGGTCCTGTTGATCTTCCTGTTCGTCGGCTCGGGGATCGGACTGCCGCGCTACATCGCGGCGGCCACGACGCCCGGAGTCTGGGGGCGGCAATGATCGGGCGGGCATTCCTTGCAACCTTCCGGTTGATCCTGACCGACAGCACCGCGCTGATGCTGCTCATCGGATCGGCGATCCTCTATTCCTTCTTCTATCCCAGCGCCTATTCGGGCGAGGTGCCGACCCGCATTGCGATCGCCGTCGTCGACATGGACCATAGCGGCGCAAGCCGGTCGCTGGTGCACAAGCTCTCAGCGCTTCAGCAGGCCGAAGTCGTCGCGCGCACGGCCTCGCAGGACGCCGCGCTGGCTTGGATCGCGGATCGCCGCGCCAGCGCTGTCGTGGTCATCCCCGAAGGGTTCGAGCGGCACATCCTGCGGGGCGAGCAGGGGACAGTCGCGCTCTACGGGAACGGGGCCTATCTGCTGCGCAGCAGCACCGCGCTCGCTGGTGTCGGCGCGGCCCTGGGCGCTGTCGGCCGAGACTCGGCGACCAGCCAGGCCATGGCCCTGGGCGCGCCCGCACCGCCGCCGCTCGCCTTGATCCAGCGGCCGCTGTTCAATACGCGCGAAGGCTATGGCAGCACGGTGTTCCCGGGTGTCACCTTCCTCATCATCCATCAGACGCTGCTCATGGGGCTGGCCCTGCTCGCGGCGACCATGCGCGAGAGGCAGGGCGCGCTGGCCTTCAGTCCCGGCGGCTTGCTCGGCATCGGTCTTGCTTTCTTCGTCGTGGGCTGCGCGAACGTCGCCTATTATACCGGGTTCGTCTTCTGGTTCCAGGATATGCCGCGTGCGAGCGGCAGCATCGGCGCGCTGATGCTTGCCGCTGCACTGTTCGTCGCGGCCACGGTCGCGGCGGCGCTTGCCCTTGCGAGCGTTTTCGACCTGCGCGAGAGGCCGATCCAGCTCTGGATCATCACGTCGGTGCCGATCTACTTCCTCTCCGGCCTGTCCTGGCCGGTGGAAGCGACGCCCGGCTGGCTGGCAATGCTCGCCCGGCTGCTGCCCACGACACCGGGCATCCATCTCATGGTCGGGATCAACCAGATGGGCGCGAGCCTGGCCGAACAGAAGGGCGAGCTGTTCAATCTTTGCGGGCTGCTGCTGCTCTATGGAACGATCGCGTTCGTGCGTTACAGCGCGCCCGCCGCGCCTAGGAGAGCAGGATAGCGCCAGCGACCATCGCCGCTCCGACAAGCAGAGCGCCGGTGATCCAGCGGCTGGCCGATCGTAATGCCGCAATTTGCTCCTGCCGCATGGCATTGTTCGCAGGATCATCTTCGAGGCGGCGGATCGCGACCCGCAACAAGCGCGGCGCATCATCGCGGAGCTTGCCGGCTTCCCACGCCAGCGCTCGCAGAATCGGCGCCCAATGGTCGGGAGAAAGGCGAGAGGCAGCGATCCGGATCGAGGCGCGCTGCATGGCCCGCGACAGATCGAAATCTGGCTCGATGCCGGAGAGGACGCCGTCGACCGTGACGAGGGCCTTGAAGATTAGTAGCAGGTCCGGCGGCATCGTCATGCCTTCGTCGCGCATCAGCGACAGGAAGTCGGCGACCATCGCGCTCAGCACGAGGCGTCCGCCACCATACCGCGCGGTCAGCCGCTCGGCGGCGCTTTGGATACGATCGCCCGGAACGCCGCTGCCTCGCGACCAGACGGCGAGGACATCGGCGAGACGCGCCGGATCGCCATTCGAGAGCGCCTGGACGAAGTCGATGAACTCCTCGCGCCGGCGGGGCGACACATGGCCGAGCATACCAAGGTCGAGCAAGGCGATCCGGTTGCCGGGCAGGCACAGGAGGTTGCCCGGATGCGGATCGCCATGGAAACGGCCATTGATGAGTACCATGTCCAGCACGACATCGGCGCCCAGGTCGGCGATCGCAGTGGGATCGATGCCGGCGGCGCGGAGCGTTTGCGCGTCGCGCGGCGGCACGCCGTTGACATAATCCATGACCAGAAGGGTTTCGGAGGTCCAGGCCCAATGAATTTCCGGCACGACGACGCGCGGCTCGCGTGCGAAATCAGCGCGAAGCCGTTCGGCATTGCGCCCTTCGCTAGTGAAATCGAGTTCCTCCAGAATCGCCTCGGCAAGCTGCCGCATCATCGCGGCCGGCTCGAAACGCCGCGTCTCCGCGCTGGCGCGCTCGGCAAGTGCCGCGAGCTGCGCGATCAGACGGAGGTCGGCTTCCATCCGCGGACGAATGCCGGGACGTCTGATCTTGAGGACGACCGGCCGGCCATCGGCAAGGGTCGCGCGATGAACCTGCGCCATCGACGCCGCCGCGATAGGCTCCGGATCGAAACTGGCGAATGCGGATTCGGGCGGTTGGCCGAGCGCCTCCTCGACAGCAGGCCGCAAATCCTCGAAGGGCAGGGTAGGCGCCTGGCTGTGCAGCCGTTCGAACTCCGCAATCCATTCAGGCGGCAGCAGGTCGCCGCGTGTCGCGAGGATCTGGCCGAGTTTGACGAAGGTCGGACCGAGCGCCTCGAGCGCGAGCCTCGTCCGATGCGGCAGCCTCTGCGGCGCGCTGCCGACTCCTCCTGCGGCATCGCTGCTTTCGATACCTAGTTTCGCCAGCAGAACGCCCAGGCCGAAGCGTGAAGCGACCTGGATGATCTCATTGAGCCGATTTCGGTCCCGGGCGGCGACGAGGAGAGTCTTGAGCATGGTCGCCACCATAAGGGCGGCTGGACTTGTAACGGTTTTGTGCCGGTCACCTATCTCATTATGCCACCTTGGCTTCGAACGCGAGCGGGCTGATGCCACCCAGATATGAATGGCGACGGCGGGTGTTGTAGAAGCCATTGATG
>Ga0182746_1001749_pt1 | contig 18309 bp, 19 predicted proteins | sample eDN3rd30CBELigOP_FD_128881 | JGI IMG/M metagenome (GOLD analysis project Ga0182746, IMG submission 128881) | Enriched Organic Plus compost microbial communities from Emeryville, California, USA - eDNA 3rd pass 30_C BE-Lig OP (version 2) (version 2) ... | reverse complement strand
TGGATCCCCGAGTGGGCGGGCGTGCGCAACCGTCCGCAGCGGGCCGCGATCCACCGCCACACCGTCGACCGCCACCTCGTGGAGGTCGTCGCGCGCGCGGGCCGCGACAAGCGGCAGGTCGCGCTCCCCGAGGTCCTCCTGCTCGCCGCGCTGCTGCACGACATCGGCAAGCGCGCCGGCGCCACCGACCACGCGGTCGAGGGCGCGCGCCTCGTCCCGGCGATCCTCGACCGGATGGGCTTCGATCCGGGCACCCGCGACGACGTCGCGCTCCTCGTGCGCGAGCACCTGACACTGTCCCGGCTGGCCGTCGGCTCGGACCCGGACGACCCGGCGACCGTCGCGGAGCTCGCCGCGGCCGTCGACCATCGCCCGGACCTCCTCGAGGCCCTGCGCGCGCTCACCGAGGCCGACGCGTCGTCGCTCGGGCCGGGCGCGTGGACCGCGTGGCGCCGCCGGCTCGTCGACGACCTCACGGGGCTGACGCTCCGCGCCCTGGCCGACGGCGGGCCGGACGGGCGGCGCAGGGGCCAGGGCGCCGCCGAGGCCGAGCCCGCCGGGTAGGCTGGGGTGGCTCGGATCCAGAGCCCCCCGTCCCCGAACCCCCGAGGTCCCCTGGTGTTCAACACGCTCTCCGACCGGCTCGCGCAGACCTTCAAGAACCTGCGCACCAAGGGTCGTCTGTCCGAGGCGGACATCGACGCGACCATCCGCGAGATCCGCCGGGCCCTGCTCGACGCCGACGTCGCGGTGCCGGTCGTGCGCGAGTTCACCGGCCAGGTGCGCGAGCGCGCGCTGTCGGCCGAGGTGTCGGGTGCCCTGAACCCGGCCCAGCAGGTCGTCAAGATCGTCAACGAGGAGCTCGTCGGCGTCCTCGGCGGCGAGACCCGGACGCTGCGCTTCGCGAAGACGCCGCCGACGGTGATCATGCTCGCGGGCCTCCAGGGCGCGGGCAAGACGACGTTCGCGGGCAAGCTCGGCAGGTGGCTCAAGGACCAGGGGCACACGCCCCTCCTCGTCGCGGCGGACCTGCAGCGCCCCAACGCCGTCACCCAGCTCTCCGTCGTGGCGGAGCGCGCGGGCGTGCCCGTGTTCGCGCCGCACCCGGGCAACCAGAGCGGCGCCGACGCGGAGAACGGGCCCGTCATCGGCGACCCGGTCGGCGTCGCCCGCGACGGCGTCGAGACGGCGCGCCAGCGCCAGCACGACGTCGTGATCATCGACACCGCGGGCCGGCTCGGCGTCGACGAGCTGCTCATGCGGCAGGCCGCCGACATCCGCGACGCGACGCAGCCCGACGAGGTCCTGTTCGTCATCGACGCGATGATCGGCCAGGACGCGGTCGCGACCGCGAAGGCCTTCGAGGAGGGCGTCGACTTCACGGGCGTCGTCCTGTCGAAGCTCGACGGCGACGCGCGCGGTGGCGCCGCCCTGTCGGTCACGGGGGTCACGGGCCGCCCGATCCTCTTCGCGTCGACGGGCGAGAAGCTCACCGACCTCGAGGTCTTCCACCCCGACCGGATGGCGTCGCGCATCCTCGACATGGGCGACGTCCTGACGCTCATCGAGCAGGCCGAGAAGGTGTTCGACGCCGAGCAGGCCGCGCAGATGGCCGCGAAGGTCGAGGCCGGGCAGGACTTCACGCTCGCCGACTTCCTCGTGCAGATGCAGCAGCTGCGCAACATGGGCTCGATGAAGAAGATGCTCGGGATGCTCCCGGGCATGGGTCAGATGCGCGACGCGATCGAGAACTTCGACGAGCGCGAGGTCGACCGCATCGAGGCGATCGTGCGTTCGATGACGCCCGCCGAGCGCGAGAACCCGAAGATCATCAACGGGTCGCGCCGTGCGCGCATCGCCCGCGGCTCGGGCTCGACCACCACGGACGTCAACCAGCTCCTCGAGCGGTTCGAGAACGCGCAGAAGATGATGCGCCAGGTCGCGCGCGGCGGCGGCGTCCCCGGGATGCCGGGCCTGGGCGGCATCCCCGGGCTCGGCGGCGGCAAGAAGGCGCGCGGCCGCCAGGCTCCGCAGCGCAAGGTCAAGGGCAAGTCGGGCAACCCGGCCAAGCGGGCCGCGCAGGAGCGCGCCGCCGCCGCACGCGCGGCGGGCCAGACGGTCGCGGAGCCGAGCGCACCGGGCTCGGCGTTCGGGGTCGGCCGCGGCGCCGGCTCGTCCGACGCGGGCGGCGCGGGCCTGGACGGCCTCGAGCTGCCGCCCGACCTGGAGAAGTACCTGGGTCGATGACGACCTGCCGAGCCGCTATCGTTTCGTCGCCGGGACGCTCGCCGCGCTGATCACCGGGTCGGCCGTGGCTGCCCGAGGTCGTGAGTCGTGAAGGAGCCACATGTCCGCGCTCGAGGGTCCGTCCCTGCACCTCCGCGGGCAGGTGCTGCTCGGCGACGACCGCGAGGTCTCGGAGCTGTGGGTCAAGGACGGCGTCGTCACGTTCACCCGGCCGTCGGCGCCGGGCACCCACCAGCGGACCATCGAGGGCTGGGTCCTGCCCGGCCTCGTGGACATGCACGCGCACGTCGGCCTCGGGGAGAACGGGGCCGTCGGGCTGCCCGAGGCGGAGGACCAGGCGCGGGCGCACCGGCGCGCGGGCGTCCTCGCGGTGCGCGACGCCGGGTCGCCGACCGACACCTCGCCTCTGGTCCACCGTCCCCACCTGCCTCGCATCGTCCGCGCGGGCCGCCACCTCGCGCGGCCCAAGCGGTACGTGCGCGGCCTGGCCGACGAGCTGGCCGACGTCGCCGAGCTGCCCGAGGCCGTCCGGCGCGAGGCCCGCTCCGGCGACGGCTGGGTCAAGCTCGTCGCGGACTGGATCGACCGGGACCTCGGCGCGGACGCCGACCTCACGCCCCTGTGGCCGGGCGACGTGCTCGCCGAGGCGGTCGCCGTGGCGCACGCGGAGGCGGCGCGCGTGACGGCGCACGCCTTCTCCGCCGAGGCGCTCCCGGACCTGCTGGCCGCCGGGATCGACTGCCTCGAGCACGGGACCGGCGTGCCGCCCGAGCTCATGGGTGAGCTCGCGGCCCGTGGGATCCCCGTCGTGCCGACGCTCCTCCAGGTGGCCCAGTTCGACCGGTTCGCCGCGCAGGCCGACGGCAGGTACCCGCGCTTCGCGGAGCGGATGCGGCGCATGCACGAGAACCGGTACGCCCAGGTGCGCGCGCTGTTCGACGCGGGCGTCCCGCTGCTCGTCGGCACCGACGCCGGGACGACCGTGGAGCACGGGCGGCTCGCCGACGAGTGCGCCGAGCTCGTCGCGGCGGGCATCCCGGCGGCCGAGGTGGTCGCGGCGGCGAGCTGGCGGGCCCGCCAGTTCCTCGGCCTCGGGCACCTGGTCGAGGGCGCGGTCGCGGACCTCGTGGTCTACGACGCGGACCCGCGCGAGGACATCGCCGTGCTCCGCTCGCCCAAGGCGGTCATCGTCGGCGGGGAGAACCCGCGCCGGTAGGCGCTCCGCGTCCACGGGCGGGCCGCTCGGCCCGGCTTGGATCCGGTTGTCCTCGTCTGGCACAATGGAGCCGTACTCGGCGTGCCCGGCCCCTCTCTCCGTGCACCGCCGCGTCCCTGGTCCACCACCGCCCTCGGCCCCACCGGGAGCGAACGCGGACCTCACCCCACGAACCAGGAGAGACCACCACTGTGGCCACCAAGATCCGTCTGAAGCGCCTCGGCAAGATCCGGGCCCCGTACTACCGCGTCGTCGTCGCCGACTCGCGCACCCGCCGTGACGGTCGCGCGATCGAGGAGATCGGCAAGTACCACCCGACCGAGGAGCCGTCGTTCATCGAGATCGACAGCGAGCGCGCGCAGTACTGGCTGGGTGTCGGCGCGCAGCCGACCGAGCAGGTCCTCGCCCTCCTCAAGATCACCGGCGACTGGCAGAAGTTCAAGGGCCTGCCGGGTGCCGAGGGCACGCTGAAGGTCAAGGGCGAGAAGGCCGACGCCGCGACCGCCGTCGCGGCTGCCGCCGAGGCCGCCGAGAAGCACAAGGCCACCGTGGCCGAGAAGGCCGCCGCCAAGGCGACCGAGCCGGCCAAGGAGCAGGAGCCGGCCTCCGACGAGCAGGCCTGATGCTCGCCGACGCGCTCGAGCACCTCGTCCGGGGGATCGTCGACAACCCGGACGACGTGCGTGTCGCGTCGCGTGCGACGCGTCGCGGTGACCTGCTCGAGGTCCGGGTGCACCCGGACGACCTCGGGCGCGTCATCGGTCGTGGCGGCCGCACGGCCCGCGCGCTGCGCACCGTCGTGGGTGCGCTCGCGGGCGACGAGCCCGTCCGCGTCGACGTCGTGGACGTCGACCGCCGCTGACGCCTGTGGGGCGGACCCGTCCGCCCCGCCCAGCACGACGCGTGAGGCCCGGTTCCCTCGGGGACCGGGCCTCACGCGCACCATCGACCAGAAGGAGGACGGGGCGCCATGGAGCTGACCGTCGCACGCATCGGCCGAGCGCACGGGCTGCGCGGGGAGGTGCGCCTCGACCTGCGCACGGACGACCCCGCCTCGCGCCTGCAGGTCGGCGCTCGGCTCGCGACCGTGCCGCCCGACGCCGGGCCGCTCACGCTCGACGGCGTCCGCACCCAGAACGGCGCGTGGTACGTGCGGTTCGCGGAGGCCGCCGACCGCACCGCCGCCGAGGGGCTGCGCGGCGTCGAGCTCGTCGTGGACGCGGACGTCTCCGAGGAGGACGACGCCTGGTACCCCCACGAGCTCGCGGGCCTGCGGGCCGAGCTCGGTGACGGCGCCGTGGTCGGGACGGTCGAGGGCATCGACCCGTCGCCCGCGCACGACCTCCTCGTGGTCCGCGAGACCGGCGGCGAGCGCACGCTCGTCCCGTTCGTCCGCGCGATCGTGCCCGTGGTCGACGTGCCCGGCGGCCGGGTGGTCCTCGACCCGCCCGGCGGCCTGCTGGCGCGCGACGCCGAGCGGCTCGAGGTCGACCTGCCCGACGACGGCGCGGCCGCCGAGGACGGGGCCTGACGTGCGGGTCGACGTCGTCTCGATCTTCCCCGACTATCTGGCGCCGCTCGAGCTCTCCCTGGTGGGCAAGGCCCGCCAGTCGGGGCTGCTGGACCTGCGCGTCCACGACCTGCGCGACTGGGCGACCGATCGGCACCGCACCGTCGACGACACCCCGTTCGGCGGGGGAGCGGGCATGGTCATGCGCCCGGACGTGTGGGGCCGTGCGCTGGACGACGTCCTCGCCGACGCCGGGCCCGTCACCGAGGGTGCCGACGCCTCCGGCGTCCCGGTGCGCCTCGTGATCCCGACGCCGTCGGGCGAGGTCTTCACGCAGCGCACCGCCGAGGCGTGGGCCCACGACGAGCGGCTCGTGGTCGCGTGCGGGCGCTACGAGGGCATCGACGCGCGCGTGGCCGAGCGGTTCCGCGAGCGGGGCGTCGTCGTGAGCGAGGTGTCGATCGGCGACTACGTCCTCAACGGGGGCGAGGTCGCGGCGCTCGTCGTGGTCGAGGCGGTCGGCCGGCTGCTGCCGGGCGTCGTCGGGAACCCCGAGTCGCTCGTGGAGGAGTCGCACGGCGCTGCGGGGCTGCTCGAGTATCCCGTCTACACCAAGCCGCCCGCGTGGGAGGGCCACGAGGTGCCCGAGGTGCTGCTGTCGGGCCACCACGCCAGGATCGCCCGCTGGCGGCGGGACCGGGCGCTCGAGCGCACGGTGGCGCGTCGTCCGGATCTCATCGAGGCCCTCGGCGCGGAGGCGCTCGACGCGCACGACCGCGAGGTGCTCCGCGCGGCGGGCTGGGATCCCTCCGCGTCCTGACCCGTCGCCCCGCCCGACGTCCGCGTGGCTCCGGAGACCGGCGGATTCGTCCGGACCATCGTCCCTGTGGCAAGATTGACGACTGGTGTGCGCCCGACGCAGCCGTCCCGCCCGCTCTGCCACGGGGGAGCAAGGGACGCACGGGCATCGCGCACCGCACCCGCATCCCGCACCGGACCGTCCGCGGCACGCCCGCCGACGGCCACGAGATCGGACCTGACCCGTGGCAGGCCAGGAGACCGACATGCACACGCTCGACAGCGTCGACGCAGCCTCGCTGCGCAGCGACGTCCCGGCATTCCGCCCGGGCGACACCCTCAAGGTCAACGTCAAGGTCGTCGAGGGCAACCGCTCCCGCATCCAGGCGTTCCAGGGCGTCGTCATCGCCCGCCAGGGCGGCGGTGTCCGCGAGACGTTCACCGTGCGCAAGATCAGCTTCGGTGTCGGCGTGGAGCGCACGTTCCCCGTGCACTCCCCGCAGATCGACACCATCGAGGTCGTGACGCGCGGTGACGTGCGCCGCGCCAAGCTGTACTACCTGCGCAAGCTCCGCGGCAAGAAGGCCAAGATCAAGGAGAAGCGCGAGACCACGCCTTCCAAGTAAGGCCTCGCAGCACCCCGCACGGGCGGTCGTCCTCACCGGACGGCCGCCCGTCGTGCGTCCGGGCGCGGGGTGGGTCCGGAGCGCGCGCCGGGTTTCGTCGGTCACAGGTCGAGATGGCACAGTGGGCGCGTGACCCAACCCACGTCGTCCGACGACGCCCAGCCCGTCCCGGGCACCGCCCAGCCGGCCTCATCAGCGACGGAGCGCGTCGTCGACCGCGGTGACGGCGACGGCGGCGGGGCGTCCCGGCACGCGGCTGCGGCCGCCCCCGCCCCACGCCGGTCGTCGGTGCTGCGCGAGACCGCGATCATCGTCGTCGCGGCGCTCGTGCTGTCGTGGCTCATCAAGACGTTCCTGGTCCAGGCGTTCTACATCCCGAGCGAGTCCATGGAGGACACGCTCCAGATCGGGGACCGCGTGATGGTCTCCCGCCTCGTGCCCTCGCACCTCGACCTGCACCGTGGCGACATCATCGTCTTCAAGGACCCGGGCGACTGGCTGCCCGCGCAGGAGAACGCCGATCACGGGCCGGTGGGCAACGCCGTCGTCAACGCGCTGACGTTCGTGGGGCTGCGGCCGAACGACGCGGTCGGCCACCTCATCAAGCGCGTCATCGGCCTCCCCGGTGACACCGTGGCGTGCGCGGGGCCGGGCAAGCCGGTGACGGTGAACGGCGTGGCGATCGACGAGCCGTACCTCAAGCCCGGGTCCGAGCCGAGCCAGGACGCGTTCAGCGAGAAGGTCCCCGCGGGCTCCCTCTTCGTGATGGGCGACAACCGGCAGGACTCGAGCGACTCGCGCTACAACACGGGCAAGCCCGGCGGCGGCTTCGTCCCGATGGACGACGTCGTCGGCACGGCGTTCATCAAGGTGTGGCCGCTGTCCGACGCGGGCCTCCTGCGCAACCCGAGCGACACCTTCAAGGACGTGCCGAACCCGTGACGACGACGCCCGCCCGTCCCACCCGGACGACCTCCTCGGGTCGCCCGGCGGCTCGCGTGCGCACCGCGCACCTCAAGCGTGAGACCGCGTGGTTCGAGACGGGCGCGCGGACGGTCGCGGGCATGGACGAGGTGGGCCGCGGCGCGCTCGCGGGACCCGTGACCGTGGGCGTGGTCGTGGTCGACGCGACCACCCGCCGGGCGCCGCGCGGGCTGACCGACTCCAAGCTCCTCGCGCCGGCGCTGCGCGAGCAGATGGTGCCCCGGGTCCGCCGGTGGGGCGTGGCCTGGGCCGTGGGGCACGCGAGCAGCGCCGAGATCGACGACGTCGGCATCATCGGCGGCCTCCGGCTCGCGGGTCGGCGCGCGCTGGCCACCGTCGCGGCCGCGGGCGTCGAGGTCGACGCGGTGCTCCTCGACGGCTCCCACGACTGGTTGTCCGACCCGCAGCCGGACCTGCTCGACGCGCTGGACGAGCTCGACCCCCCGGGAGGCGACGACGTCGTCCCGGCGGCCGCCGCGGTGCTCCCCGGCGCTCGCGCCTACCGGACGCTCGACCCCGCGTCGCTGCCCGCGCCCGTCCCGCCGCTCGGCGTCCGGACCCTCGTGAAGGCCGACGTGCAGTGCGCGTCCGTCGCGGCGGCGAGCGTGCTCGCGAAGTGCGAGCGCGACGCCCTGATGCGCGACCTCGCGGCCGAGCACCCGGCGTACGAGTGGCACCAGAACAAGGGGTACGCGACCGCGGCCCACGTCCGGGCGCTCGAGGAGCACGGCCCGAGCGTGCTGCACCGCACGAGCTGGAACCTGCCCGGCGTGGCGTCGCCCGGCCTGGCCGCCGGCTAGCGCCACCGACCCGGTCGGGCGGCCGGCGGGGCCCGACGCGCCCGGACGACGGCGCGTCCCGGCTGCTCGATGGTCCATGATGGACGCGTGAGTGCCGAGGACCTCGAGAACTACGAGACCGAGATGGAGCTCGCGCTCTACCGCGAGTACCGGGACGTCGTCGGACTGTTCTCGTACGTGGTGGAGACCGAGCGACGCTTCTACCTGGCGAACCACGTGGACCTGCAGGTGCGGTCCGCTGCGGGCGAGGTCTACTTCGAGCTGCGGCTCGCCGACGCGTGGGTGTGGGACGTCTACCGGTCGGCGCGCTTCGTGAAGTCCGTGCGGGTCGTGACCTTCAAGGACGTGAACGTCGAGGAGCTCGCGAAGGCCGAGCTCCAGCTCTAGCGGTCCCGCCTCCCGGGCGCCGCCCACAGCGTGCCGGCGCCGCGCCCTGCGCACAGCCTCGGTACCGGCCGCCGCAGTCCTGTCCGTCGCCCGGGCAGGGTTGCCGCGGAGGTGAGGCCCGTGCGGGCGAAGGACGCGGTCGGACGGTACGGCGAGAAGGTGGCCGCGCGCCACGTGGAGGGGCGCGGCTGGCGGGTCGTGGACCGCAACTGGCGGGGACCGGGCGGCGAGCTCGACCTGGTCGCGCTCGACGGCGACGTGCTGGTCGTCGTCGAGGTCAAGACGCGCCGCGGGCTCGGGTTCGGGCACCCGGCCGAGGCGGTCACGCCGGTCAAGCTCGCGCGGCTGCGGCGCCTCGCCGCGGGGTGGCTCACCGCGCACCCGGACGTCCGGTACCGGTCCGTGCGCATCGACGTCGTCGCGGTGCAGCTCCCGCGGGCCGGCGCGGCGCGTATCGAGCACCTCGAGGACGTCGCGTGAGCGGCCTGGGAACGACCCGTGCGGTCGCGCTGGTCGGGCTCACCGGCCACGTCGTCGAGGTCCAGGCGCACCTGGCGGCGTCGGTGCCCGGCTTCACACTCGTCGGCCTGCCCGACGCGGCCCTCAGCGAGTCCCGGGACCGGGTCCGCGCCGCGGTGACGTCGTCGGGGCTCGCGTGGCCGAACAAGAAGATCACGGTCAACCTGTCACCCGCGGCGCTGCCCAAGACCGGCTCGGCCTTCGACCTCGCGATCGCCGTGGCGATGCTCGCGGGGGCGCGCCTCGTGGACGACGTCCGGCCGCAGCACGTCGTCCACCTCGGCGAGCTGGGTCTCGACGGGCGCGTGCACCGCGTGCGCGGCGTGCTCCCTGCCGTGGCCGCGGCCGTCGCCGCCGGGTACCCGCGCGTCGTGGTGCCGGCGCAGGACGCGGACGAGGCCCGGCTCGTGCCCGGCGCGGAGGTCCTCGGCGTGCGGCACCTGGCCGAGCTGGCGGCGCACTACGGCGCCGAGGTCGACGAGCTGCCCGACGCGCCCGACGACGCGCCCGTGGTGCGGCGCGCGGCTCCGGCCGGGGCCGGGGACCTCACGGACGTCCTCGGCCAGTCGGAGGCCCGTGCGGCGCTCGAGGTCGCGGCGGCCGGCGGCCACCACCTGCTCATGGTCGGGCCGCCGGGTGCGGGGAAGACCATGCTCGCGTCGCGGCTGCCCGGCATCCTGCCGGACCTCGACGAGGCGGCCGCCGTCGAGGTCACGGCCATCCACTCGGTCGCCGGGACGCTCGACGCTGCGCAGGGGCTGGTTCGCCGCCCGCCGTTCGAGGACCCGCACCACACCGCGACGCCCGCGTCGGTCGTCGGGGGAGGCTCGGGGCTCCCGCGCCCCGGCGCCGCGTCCCGTGCCCACCGCGGGGTGCTCTTCCTGGACGAGGTGCCGCACTTCGGGTCACGAGTCCTCGAGACGCTGCGGCAGCCGCTCGAGCACGGCGAGATCGTCATCCACCGCGCGGCCGGGACGGCGCGCTACCCCGCCCGCTTCCAGCTCGTGCTCGCCGCCAACCCGTGTCCGTGCGGCAAGGCCGTCGGCAAGGGGCTGGACTGCACGTGCACCCCGCTCGAGCGACGGCGCTACCTCGCCCGCCTGTCGGGCCCGCTCCTGGACCGGGTGGACGTCCAGGTGGAGCTGCCGCGCGTGAGCGCGGTCGACCGGGCGGAACGGGGCGAGGCGAGCGCCGCCGTCGCGACCCGGGTCGCGGCGGCCCGGGCGGCAGCGGCCGAGCGGCTGCGGGGCACGCCGTGGACGCTCAACGGCGAGGTGCCGGGCTCGTGGCTGCGCGAGCGGCTCGGCGCGGCGCCGGCCCTGCTGGTCGACGTCGACCGCGCGCTCGAGCGCGGCTCACTCAGCCTGCGGGGTGCCGATCGCGTCCTGCGGCTCGCGTGGACGCTGGCCGACCTCGCAGGCCGGGAGGCTCCGAGCCGCACGGACGTCGGCCGCGCGCTGACGCTCCGGACGCGAGGACACCGTGGCTGACGGCAGGACGGACCTCGAGGACCCGCGCGCCGTGGCCGCGGCGTGGAGCCGGGTCGTGGAGCCCGCCGACGCTGCGGCAGGGCACCTCGTCCGGGTGCTCGGCGCCGCGGACGCGCTCGCCTGGCTGCTCGACGCGGTCCCCGGACCGGACGTCGCCGAGCGGGCGATCCGCCGCCTGCACGCCGAGCGCCCCGACCTGCCCGACGCGCTCGCCCCGGCGCGGCTGCTCCGCGCGGTCTCCCGCTGGGCGCCGCGCACGCGCGGACTCGACCCGCGACGCGAGCTGCGCGCGCTCGACCTCCTGGGCGGGACGCTCGTCCTGCCGGGAGACCCCGGCTGGCCGCGAGCTCTCGACGATCTCGGCGCCGCCGGGCCGCACTGCCTCTGGGTGCGAGGCGACCCCGGGCTCGCGGCCCTCGCCGCGCGGTCGGTCGCGGTCGTCGGGGCGCGGGCCTGCACCGAGTACGGGCGACACGTCGCGGCCGAGCTCGCCCACGGGCTCGCCGGACGCGGCCTCACCGTGGTCTCGGGCGGCGCCTACGGCATCGATGCGGCCGCGCACCGGGCGGCGCTCGCGGCGGGCGGCCCGACCGTCGCGTTCCTCGCGGGCGGCGTCGACCGGCTCTATCCCGCGGGGAACGCCGACCTGCTGCGTGCGGTGATCGACGCGGGCGGCGCCGTCGTGAGCGAGGTGCCACCCGGCTCGGTCCCGAGCCGGGTGCGGTTCCTGCTGCGCAACCGGCTGATCGCGGCGGCGTCCCGCGCGACGGTCGTGGTGGAGGCGGCCTGGCGGTCAGGGGCGCTCTCGACGGCGACGCGCGCCGCGGAGCTGCTCCGCCCGGTCGGGGCCGTCCCAGGACCGGTGACGTCGATGGCGTCCGGCGGGTGCCACCGGCTCCTGCGGGACGGCATGGCGGTCTGCGTGACCGACGCCGACGAGGTGGCCGAGCTCGCGCTGCCCACGGGGGAGGGCGGCGCGGCCGACGAGGCCGGTGCGCGCCGCGGCGGCGACCGCACCGGGGGCGGCCGGCCCGACGGCGAGAACCTGGACGACCTCGACGGCGTCGGGCGCCGCCTCTTCGACGCGCTGCCCGTCCGCCGTGCGGCCGACGTCACGTCCATCGCACGCGCCGCCGGGCTCGCGCTCGACGAGACCCGCGGCGGGCTCGGGCTGCTCGAGCTCGCCGGGTTCGCGGTGCAGGAGGCCGGCGCCTGGCGGCGGGTGCCGCGCCCCGCCCGGTGACGGTCGTCCGTCGGTCCCGCCCCACGTCGCGCGGCCGGGACCGCGCTGGCCCGCGCACCCGGTCCCGCACGGGCCCACGCACCGGGGCTCACGCACCCGGCCCGCGCGACGTGCGGCCCGCGCGGCGCCTTGCCCCGAGCGGTCCGCGTCGGTGACGCTGGGCAGCGTGAGCGCAGAGCACGCCGTCCCGGCCGCGAGCGGTGGGCCCCGCGGCGAGGAGCCCGGCTTCGACGCCGCGATCGAGGCGTTCGTCCGGCACCTCGACCTCGAGCGCGGGGCGAGCTCGCACACCGCCCGGGCCTACGCGGGCGACCTCACGGGTCTGGCGGCGTTCGCCCGGACCCACGGCGCGGCCGAGCCTCGCGACGTCGACCTCCCGCTGCTGCGCGCCTGGCTCGCCGACCTCGCGGCGACCGGCCGTGCCCGCACCACGCTCGCCCGGCGCAGCGCGGCGGCCCGCGCGTTCTTCGCCTGGACGACCAGCACCGGACGCACGCCCAGCGACCCGGCGTCCCGTCTCGGCTCGCCGAAGGTCGACCGCCACCTGCCCCAGGTTCTCTCGGTCGACGCCGCGCGGACGCTCGTCGAGCACGCGGGGTCGCTCGCCGCCGACGGCGGGCCCGCTGCGATGCGCGACTGGGTCACCGTCGAGCTGCTCTACGCGACGGGCCTGCGCGTGGGCGAGCTCGTGTCGGTCGACGTCGACGACCTCGAGCTGACCACCCGGACGGTCCGCGTCCTGGGCAAGGGCCGGAAGGAGCGGGTCGTGCCCTTCGGCGTCCCCGCCGCACGAGCGGTCGAACGCTGGCTCGCGGCGGGACGACCCGCGTTCGTCTCCCCGGGGAGCGGGCCCGCGCTGCTGCTCGGCGACCGGGGCGGGCGCTGGGACCAGCGGCGGGCGCGCGACGCGGTCCATCGCCTCGCGGTCGGCGCCGGGGTGCCCGACCTCGCGCCGCACGCGCTGCGCCACACGGCCGCGACCCATCTCCTCGAGGGCGGGTCCGACCTGCGCAGCGTGCAGGAGGTCCTGGGGCACGCGAGCCTCGCGACGACCCAGCGCTACACGCACGTCAGCGCCGAGCGGCTCCGGTCCTCCTACCGCCAGGCGTTCCCGCGCGCGTGAGCGCCCCCGGTACCGGGCGCCGCCCCCCGCGGGGCCCGGTACCGCGGGCTCCCGGCCCCGGCCCCGGCCCCGGCCCGGCGCCCGGCGCCGGGCGCCACCGCTCGGTGGACGCGGAGCGCGCCGTACCGCGGTCTCAGCCCAGCGGCAGGAGGACGATCGGGTCGATCGCGACGAGCGCCATCGGGTCGAGGTAGGTCTCACCGCGCCGCACGCCCCAGTGCAGGCACGAGCGGGGAAGGCAGTGGCCGCCCGTCCCGGCGTCGTCGAGCGTCCCGACCGCGTCCCCCTGCCGCACCCGGTCACCGACGTGCAGGTCGGTCGACACCGGCTCGAACGAGCTGCGCAGCCCGTCGTCGTGCTGGAGCGTCAGGACCCGCCGTCCGGCGACGGAGCCGGCGAACGCGACGACCCCGGCCGCGGGCGCCCGCACGACGTCGCCGGCCGTGGCCGCGAGGTCCACGCCGCGGTGCCCGGAGCCCCAGCGCACCGCGGGCGGGTCGAACGCCCGCAGCACGCCGCCGGGCACGGGGACGCGGTACCGCGCGCCGGGCGACGCCGAGGGACCCGGGGTCGCGGCGGGCGCCGCCGCCACCGTCCGCGCGACGGGCACCGCGGCCTGGGCCGGGACGACGGTCGACAGCGGCTCGGGGCGAGCGTTGGCGGCCCCGGGACCGAGCGCCGGCCCGACCGCGACGACGAGAGCGAGGACGGCCGTCGCGCGTCGCGTGGGACCCGGTGTCCGGCGTGCCGGCGCGGTGCGGCGGGAGGGCGTCATCGGGCCAGCGTGCCGCGCCGGCCGGGGGAGCGGGCGCGCCCGGACCCGCCCTGTGGACGGCGGCCCGTCGTCGGGTGGGGGTGGACGGCGTCCGGCCTGCGCCGACGGCGCCGGCGCAGGCCGGCGATCCGGTAGACTTGTCGGCGCATGCGCCCTGCGCATGACATCGCGCACCACAACACGCTCCCGTTGCCGGCTTCCCGTCGGCGCGCGCGCAGCCCGCCGGACGTCGTCCGCCGCGCCGCTCGCACCGGAGCCGCGGCGTGGGCGACGGTCTTCCGGACCCTGTCCTCGGGCGGGGCCCGGTGGCGTCCCGCCGCGTGGTGCCAGGGACGACGGCCGACCGGCCGGCGTCGACAACCGGAACAGCGGTCCTCCCCGCGGGAGGCCGCGCAACCCGTGCGCACGGCGAGGGACTCGCGGCGCACGACGAAAGGACGTGCCATGGCCGTCGTGACCATGCGCCAGCTCCTCGAGAGCGGTGTCCACTTCGGGCACCAGACCCGCCGCTGGAACCCGAAGATGAAGCGCCACATCCTCACGGAGCGTAACGGCATCTACATCGTCGACCTCCAGCAGTCGCTGTCGTACATCGACCGCGCGTTCGAGTTCGTCAAGGAGACGGTCGCCCACGGTGGGTCGATCCTCTTCGTCGGCACCAAGAAGCAGGCGCAGGAGCCCGTCGCCGAGCAGGCCGCTCGCGTCGGCATGCCCTACGTGAACCACCGCTGGCTGGGCGGCATGCTCACCAACTTCACCACGGTGCACAAGCGTCTCCAGCGACTCAAGGAGCTCGAGGAGATCGACTTCGACGACGTCGCCGGCTCGGGCCTCACCAAGAAGGAGCTCCTGGTCCTGCGTCGCGAGAAGGACAAGCTCGCCCGCACCCTCGGCGGCATCCGCGACATGGCCAAGGTCCCCTCGGCCGTGTGGATCGTCGACACGAACAAGGAGCACCTCGCGGTCGACGAGGCGCGCAAGCTCGGGATCCCGGTCGTCGCGATCCTCGACACGAACTGCGACCCCGACGTCGTCGACTACCCGATCCCGGGCAACGACGACGCGATCCGCGCCGTCACCCTCCTGACCCGCGTGGTCGCCGACGCCGTCGCCGAGGGCCTGCTGCAGCGCCACTCGGGCCGCGCGACGACCGAGGCCGGTCCGGACGCCGACGCCGAGCCGCTCGCCGAGTGGGAGCGCGAGCTCCTCGCGGGCGCCGAGAAGCAGCTCGAGCAGGACGAGGCCGCCGCTGCGGCCGCCGTCGCCGAGGCCCCGGCGGACTCGCCGGCCGCCGAGGAGGCCGCTGCCGAGGCTCCGGCCGAGGCCGCTGCGGAGGAGACCGCCGCCCCGGCCGAGGGCGACGCCGACGCGAAGTGACGTGACGGGTGCGCCGCGCTGACCGCGCGGCGCACCCCCGTCCCGCGGGCTCGTCCCGCCCCACGCATCGCCCGGCCCGCGCCGGGCGTCCGACCAGCCGAAGGAACAGACATGGCGAACTACACCGCCGCTGACATCAAGGCGCTGCGCGAGCGCACCGGTGCCGGCATGCTCGACGTCAAGAAGGCGCTCGACGAGGCCGACGGCAACGCCGACAAGGCGATCGAGATCATCCGCAAGAAGGGCCTGGCGCGCGCCGCCAAGCGTGAGGGCAACGCCACGACCGAGGGCCTCGTCGCCGTCAAGGTCGAGGACACCGCCGCCGGCCAGGTCGCCACGCTGATCGAGCTCGACGCCGAGACGGACTTCGTCGTCAAGAACGAGAAGTTCATCGCGCTGGCCGACGCCGTCCTCGAGGCCGCCGCGGCCGCGGGTGCCACCGACGCCGAGTCGGCGCTCGCCGCCCCCGCGTCCGAGGGCACCGTCGCCGACACGATCGCCGCCCAGGGCGCGACCATGGGCGAGAAGGTCGTCCTGCGTCGCGTGGCCCGCGTCGAGGCCCCCAAGGTCACGACGTACCTGCACCGCACGGCCAAGGACCTGCCGCCGTCGATCGGCGTCGTCGTGGCCACGGACGAGGCGGCCGAGCCGGTCGCCAAGGACGTCGCGCAGCACATCGCGGCCATGGCCCCGACGTACCTGACCCGCGAGGACGTCCCCGCGGACGTCGTCGACAAGGAGCGCGAGATCGCCCGCGAGGTGTCGATCGCCGAGGGCAAGCCCGAGGCCGCGCTGCCGAAGATCGTCGAGGGTCGCCTCAACGGCTTCTTCAAGGACGCCGTGCTCGTGGACCAGCCGCTCGCCAAGGACACGAAGACGACGGTCGCCAAGCACGTCGCCGCCACCGGTGGCAACCTGCTCGGCTTCGTCCGGTTCCGCGTCGGCAGCTGACGCGCGACCCAGTCCGACGCGCACCCCGGGGCCCGGGTCGCCGCTCTCGCAGCGGCCCGGGCCCCGGTGCGCACCGGACGCGCGGCGCACGGCGCCGCGGCCGCGGCGCGCAGCGCCGCTAGGGTGGGAAGGGCGCCTGGCACCGCCAGGAGGACCGGAACCCCGAGGCAGGACGGCACGCGCGCCCTCCCGGTGACGGGCGCGGACGACGAGAGAAGACGGGTGAGGTCGTGACGGACGGTGTCGTGACGGGCGGCGAGGGGGCCGGGACGGGCCCCACCAAGGCGAGGCGTGTCCTCCTCAAGCTCTCGGGCGAGGTGTTCGGCGGCGGCGAGGTCGGCCTCGCGGTGGACGTCGTGCAGGCGACCGCGGCCCAGATCGCCGCGGCGGTCGCGGAGGGCGTGCAGGTCGCGATCGTCGTCGGCGGCGGCAACTTCTTCCGGGGCGCCGAGCTGTCGCAGTCCGGTCTCGACCGGGCCCGCGCCGACTACATGGGCATGCTGGGCACCGTGATGAACTGCCTGGCGCTGCAGGACTTCCTCGAGCAGCAGGGCGTCAAGACCCGCGTCCAGACGGCGATCGCCATGGGGCAGGTCGCCGAGCCGTACATCCCGCTGCGCGCGATCCGCCACCTCGAGAAGGGCCGCGTCGTGATCTTCGGCGCCGGCGCGGGCATGCCCTACTTCTCGACGGACACGGTCGCCGTGCAGCGCGCGCTCGAGACGCACTGCGACGAGGTCCTCATGGGCAAGAACGGCGTCGACGGCGTGTACACGGCCGACCCGCGCACCGACCCCACGGCGACCAAGCTCGACCACATCACCTACACCGACGCGCTGGTGCAGGACCTCGGCGTGATGGACACGACCGCGCTCAGCATGTGCCGCGACAACGACGTCGAGATGCGCGTGTTCGGGATGAGCGAGCCGGGCAACGTGACGCGGGCGCTCGTCGGCGAGAAGATCGGCACGCTGCTCACGACGAGCTGAGCGGCGCGCCCCGTCGGCCCGACGGGCGGACCACAGACCACAACCGCGACAGACCGAACCAAGGAGCACCGGTGATCGACGACACCCTCCTCGAGGCCGAGGACAAGATGGACAAGGCGATCGAGGTCGCCAAGGAGGACTTCGCGGGGATCCGCACGGGCCGGGCGAGCGCGGGGATGTTCGCGAAGATCTCGGTGGACTACTACGGCGCGCCGACCCCGCTGCAGCAGCTCGCGTCGTTCAACACGCCCGAGGCGCGCACGATCCTCGTCTCGCCGTTCGACAAGTCCGCGATGCCCGCGATCGAGAAGGCGATCCGCGACTCCGACCTGGGCGTCAACCCCGCGACCGACGGCAACGTCATCCGCGTGGTGCTGCCCGCCCTGACGGAGGAGCGCCGCCGCGACTACGTGAAGCTCGCCAAGGGCAAGGCCGAGGACGCGCGCGTCTCGGTGCGCAACGTGCGTCGCCGCGCCAAGGAGGAGCTCGACCGCATCGTCCGTGACGGCGAGGCGGGCGAGGACGAGGTCGCCCGGGCCGAGAAGGAGCTCGAGTCGCTCACCAAGAAGCACGTCGACGCGATCGACGCGCTGCTGGCGGGCAAGGAGAACGAGCTGCTCGAGGTCTGATGGCGGCCGCGAAGCGTAGGAAGCCCGAGCGCGCGACGCCGTCGTACCGGCGGCGCGCGTCCTCGGGCGACGCGGCCGACCCGTCCGCCTGGACGCCGGCCGCGCCCGGCCTCGGGGCGGAGCCGCCGCACGACGCCGGGCACGGCGAGCCCGAGCGTCACGACCCGGAGCACCCGGAGCCCGGCCACGTGGACCTCGCGGCGGTGATCGCGTCTCCCGTGGCGGCCGTCGAGGCTCTCGACGCGCCCGTGCCCCTCGAGGACCCGCCGCCGCCGGTCCCCAAGGCCGGCCGGAACCTCCCGGCCGCGATCGCCGTGGGTGTCATCCTGCTCGGCGTCGTCGCGGCGTCGCTGATCTTCCGGCCCGAGTTCTTCGTGGCGTTCGCCGTCCTCGCGGTCGGCGGCGCGGTCTGGGAGCTCGCGCAGGCGTTCAAGCGCAAGGACATCCGCCTGCCGCTGCTGCCGCTGCTCGTGGGCACCGCCGGGATCCTGGTCTCGTCGTACTACTCGGGCTCCGAGGCCCTCATGGTCTCGTTCCTGCTCACGGTGGGCGGCGTCGTCGTCTGGTGCGCGCTCGACGAGGCGGGTGCCGCGGGGGTGCGCGACGCCGCGGCGGGCGTCTTCGCGACCGCCTGGCTGCCGTTCA
>Ga0182746_1001746_pt1 | contig 18322 bp, 17 predicted proteins | sample eDN3rd30CBELigOP_FD_128881 | JGI IMG/M metagenome (GOLD analysis project Ga0182746, IMG submission 128881) | Enriched Organic Plus compost microbial communities from Emeryville, California, USA - eDNA 3rd pass 30_C BE-Lig OP (version 2) (version 2) ... | reverse complement strand
GTTTCGGCACCGCAACCCAACTCGCCGCGCATCTCGCCACGTCGCCACCAAACACGATCGGTTTCGCGCCGGAGACCGAGATCCGCGGCTGGCAGCATGGAAATCCCGGCCAGGGCCACGTCACATGGGCCGGACCCGTGCCCGATGAGATCCAGATCGCGTTGCCCTATGCCGCCGCCATGCTGACCACGACGCGCGCGCCGGAGGCCGCGCGAGCGTTGCTGGAATTTCTCTCAACGGCAGAGGCGCGGAACCACTTCCAGGCCAGCGGCGTGAGATGACGGCGACGCCGTTCACGCCCGGCTCGGATTCGTCATCAACAGCACCGCGAGCGCGAAGCACATGAAGGCTGCCGACATGTAGCCCACCGCCACCGGGAGATCGGCCGCGATCAGCGCGCCGATGATCCCCGTGCCGACCGCCTGCCCGACATAGATCAAGGAGGTGTTGAGGGAAATCGACGCCCCGGCGAGGTCCGGGCCGGCCGCGACGAGGCGCGCCTGCTGCATCGAATTCGCCGCCGCGAAGCCGATGCTGACCAGCACCAGGCCCGCCAGCATGACCGCGAGCAGACCCGCCCCCACCGACCAGACCAGCAGTCCGGCCAACGAGGATGTCAACAGGATCAGCGAGGTGCGATAAGCGCCGAAGCGGATGACGGCCCGTGTCGCAAAGACATTGCCCAGCACACTCACCACGCCCATGCCGGCAAATGTCAGGCTGATCGTCTGGGTCCCGGCGCCGGTCAGGCGGGTCAGCAGCGGTGCGAGATAGATGAACAGGCCGAACTGGCCTGCGGTCGCCAGCCCGGTGATGACAAGCAGCATCAGGATGAGCCGGTTGCGCGCGATGACGCCCCAGCTCTGCATCGACACCGGCACACCCTTGAGGCCCTTCGGCAACCCGGCAAGGTTGAGGACAAAGGCCAGCGCGCAAACCAGCGCCAGCAGGCCGTAGGTCTCGCGCCAGCCGACCTGGGAGGTGACGAAAGTGACGATCGGCAGGCCGATCGCCGTCGCCAGCGACCAGCCGAGGAAGATATACGCGATCGCGGACGGACGCTCCTTCTCGCCCACAATCATCGAAATGGTGCTCGCGGCCTGCGGCGTATAGATCGCGGCGACGGTGAGCATGATCAGCCGCACGATCAGCAGCGACACATAGTCCGGCGCGAGCGCGGACACCGCGTGGCCCAGCGCCATCACCGCGACCGTTGCCGACAGCAGGGTCCGGCGTTCGATCCGGCTGGTCGCCCAGGCCATCAGCGGCGATCCGAAGCAGAGCACGCCGGCGCCAAAGGTCGCCAGCAATCCGGCCTGCTGCAGCGAGACGTGCAGGCCGGCCGCGAGCTCGGTCAGCATGCCGGCGGGCGACAGCACGGCGAGACCGGTCACAAAATTCCCCAGCAACAGCGCGTTGCGCGTCATCCGGACCTGCATGGAGGATGGCTTTCAACAGTCTGATGGGCGTTGCGGAGGCAGCCGCCATCGCGGCTCCGCAAGCATGTGTGGGCAAGGCTCCCGCGCTTCTACCATGCCTTGCGTCGCCCCGTCGCCTTTTCAATTCTCAACGACACATGGGACCTTGAATGCGACACAGACGGACAGCCCCCATCGCCAATTTTCCCTTCCTCGCCGCAGGCCTACAGTGGCGCGTCCCCGGCAGGCGAAACGCAAAGGAAAACAAATGCCCGACACCCAGCTTCACGCCGGCTCGTGCCATTGCGGTCAGATCCGTTTTGAAGTGGAGACCGATCTCAAGAGCATCATCGCCTGCAACTGCTCGATCTGCAGCAAGACGGGCGTCCTGCTGACCTTCGCACCCGCAGACGCTTTCCGGATCACGTCAGGCCGCGATGCTCTCGTCGAATACAAGTTCAACACGAATGTCATCCGGCATCTGCATTGCCCAACATGCGGTGTCGAGCCGTTTGCACGCGGCGTGGCCCCCGATGGCAAGGAGATGGCTGCGGTCAATGTCCGCTGCCTCGATGATGTCGATGTGACGACGCTGACGCCGATGCCGTTTGATGGGCGGAGCAGATGAAACGCCGGAGGTGGGCAAAGCGAAGCGCGCTCTGCCCGGATCGAGAATTACAGGAAACGTGCCGTCTGGGTCCCGCTGTCGGATGACACTCGGCCAGGCAACAGCTGGGCGGGCCACCGTGCGGCAGACGTCACAGCGTCCCATGCGCCTGAACCCATCGCACCAGCCCGATCCGCCATCCGGGTGAGGAAACCACGCTGCGGCTCCTCGGCTGGAGGCGTCGCCGACGCGAGTGTCAGCGGCGGGCCTGCCGTCGACGGATCGGCCGGCTTCACCGCAGCAACTTGGTCAGGCTTTGCAACGGTCTTCTGATTTGCAGCCGCCAGGGAGCGCGTGTCGCGCCGCGCCGGCGCAGCCTTCGCCATTTTCGCCGACCTGGCCTCGGCGGCGGCGCGAGCCTCAGCCATTGCGGCGGCATCGCGCTCGGCATGTTTCTCACGCGCGTCAGCGGCCTCGCGCACATGCGCCTCGATCAGCGCGTGCTCGTCATGCACCATCCGCATGATGTGCTCACCGGCCGGCATCGCCTGGTCCGCCGTTGGCGCGGATGACGACCCGTCAAGCTGAACCAGTCCGAGCCCGCCCACCACGGCGGCGGCAACAGCCAGTCCCTTCAGCACGCCGGGACCCAATGAAGATGAGTTTGAATGACCCTGTCGCATGACTTTCCCCGTCTGCAGCCACAAGAAAAGCCGCGCCCGCGGGCGAAAACTTGACGCAACAGGTGTCGAAATGCGGCAGTTCAACGGTATTCCTGGTCCGGACCCTGCTGCGGGGCGGCAACCATTGCCTCCTTCAAAGGTTCTCCATCCGGCCCCAGGAAGGAGAGCCGTCATGGGACAGGGCAAGATCAGTATCGGCGTTGATACGCCGACCGGCGAGCCAGCCAACGCACCGAAAGGCCCCTACATCACCGACGACAACGACGGCACGCAACTGCCGCGCCCGATGAACCCGAAAGACAAAGCGCCGGACAAAACTTCGGCCAAACAGAAACGCGAAGCAGACAAGTCCCGCAAACGGTCGTGAGGCCTTCGCGGATCTCTTGTACGGCACGGAAAGCCGGGTACATTCCCCCGGCGCATTCGCGCTCTTGCCCAAGGGACCAGCTCATGACCGTTTCAATGTATCAGGCGTCCGCGCCGATTTTCGTGCAATTCCTCACCGCGCTCTCCGACATTCTTGGCAAGGCCGCGGCCCATGCCGAAGCCAAGAAGATCGACCCCCACTTTCTGCTCAACATGCGGATCGCCCCGGACATGTACACGCTGACCCAGCAGGTGCAGCAGGCGACCAACCACGCGATCAGCGGCGTGGGCCGGCCGGCCGGCCTCGAACTGCCCGATCTCGGCAAGGGCGAGAACAGCTTCGGCGAACTGCAGGAACGCATCGCCAAGGCCATCGCTTTCGTGAAGAGCGTCAAGCCCGAACAGGTTGACGGCACGGAAAGCAAGGAGATCACCATCAAGTTTCCCAACGGCGCAGAACGCCACTTCACAGCCCAGGCCCTGCTGCTGAATTTCTGCCTGCCGAATTTCTATTTCCACAGCGCCACCGCCTACGGCATCCTGCGCCACTGCGGCGTCGAGGTCGGCAAGCGGGACTTCATGGGCACCCCCGTCCAGCTCTGATGGGCCAACTGTCGCAGGGTCTCCAGCCTGCGACGCTGCATGACTTTCCCCTCGGCTTTGCTCCGAGGGGAAGCGCCCTGCTCAAATATCGCGCAGTTGCGCGGCCGCGCCGGCCCATCGCGCCGCGCTGATTTGACAAGTCCCCGGCCGGACGGGCAAATCACCTGTCACTGCGAGGGGATTGTCCTGAAATGAAAGTCTTCGTGTTCGATTTGCTGCCTTACGGCGCGCACTTTGACGAATTCAAAGCCGACCGCTTCATTCCCTACCCGTTGCCCGGCAAGCACCACGACGCCGAAGTCGCTGCCCGCACCTATGAGGAGCATCTCCAGGTCTGGGAGGAAATGGATCGCCTCGGCTTTGACGGCGTCGGCCTCAACGAGCATCACACCACGCCGCACGGGCTGATGAATTCACCCAACATGATGGCGGCGGTCGGCGCCCAGCGCACGAAGAATTTGAAGTTTCTGATCCTTGGTGAATTGCTGCCGCTGCACAATCCGCTGCGCATCGCCGAAGAGATCGCGATGGCGGACTGCCTTTCGCACGGCCGCATCTGGCCGGGCTTCGCCCGCGGCGTGCCGCGCGAATACAAGGTCTATGACGTGCCGATGTCGGAATCGCGAGCGCGCTTCGAGGAAGCCTTCGAGATCCTGATGAAAGCCTGGACCGAAGACACCTTCTCCTACGACGGCAAATTCTGGAAGTTCAAGGATATGGCGATCTGGCCGCGGCCCTATCAGCAGCCGCATCCGCCGATCTGGGTGCCGTTCTCCGGCAGCAAGGAAACCATCGAATGGGCGGCGCGCAACAATGCCCATGCCGTCATCCCCGACAACAAGCGCGGCTTCCTGCAGGACATCATCGGCTATTACGCGAAGCGGCTGACCGCACACGGCCACACCATCACGCCGGATCACATCTGCCTGTTCACCGAAACCTACGTGGCCGAGAACAAGGCGCAGGCGATCGAGGAATACTCGCCCTACTATCTCTATTTCAACCAGACGCTCTGGCATCACGGCAGCCTGCAGCAGGGCGCAGCGCCGATCGCAGCGACGGCGTCGGCATCGTCCTCGTTTGACTATGCCCGCCCGGAGAACCGCGAAGCCGCCGTGCTGGACCGCGCCAAGATCCGCAACACCACCCAGGCCGATATCGACCGTCAGGTCGCGTCCGGCGAACTCGCCTGGGGCTCGCCCAAGGAAGTCACCGAATTCCTGATCGACGCGGCCGAGCAGACCGGTTCGGGCACGATCCTCATCAACATGAATCTCGGCGCGATGCCCAACGACATGTTCATGGAACAGGTGCGGCGGTTCGGCCGCGAGGTGCTGCCCAAGCTGCATGCCCATGAGATCAAGCGCGTTCCGCTGCCGGAGACGGTGGCCTGAAGCCACCAAACAGTCCGGTTACCGGTCAACACGACATTGAAACAACGCGCGTCCTCGTGCGTTGTTCAAGATGCCATCGAGTGTCATTCGACATATTGACTATGAGCCCGAGCAGCGGCGGCTCCATGTCACGTTCGTGAGCGGACGAAAATACGTGTACGACCACGTGCCGCCGCATATTTATCATTTGTTCAGGAACGCACCCTCGAAAGGCGAGTTTTTCAACGCCGCAATCCGCGACAACTACGCCTATCACGAGGAAAAACGGTTCGGGTGAGTTGGCAGGCGGCGCTGGGAGACATTCACAGACAGTGACACGCATCCCTCAAGCCATGCGCTTTCCGTATCCGCTGTCCCCGCGAAGGCGGGGCCCAGGAAACTCAGGCGATGGTGATAAAAAGGACGGCCGTTACCGCGGAGCTTCTTCAGCAGCGGCACGGCGTCCCGGATGCCGCCTGCGCGGGCATGACGCCGAGGAGGTTGAGATTCTCAGGCAAGAGACAGGCCGCCTACGCTCGTTCAAACGAAAGCGGTCTATCCCGCAAGCGTTTCCTTCACCGCTGCGATCAGTTGCTTCAGCGTGAACGGCTTTGGCAGGAAGGCGAACTGGCCGTTCTCGGGCAGGTTCTTCTTGAACGCCTCTTCCGCATAGCCGGAGACGAACACGATGCGGATATCGGGGTTGCGCTGGCGCAATTCCTTCAGCAGCGTCGGCCCGTCCATCTCCGGCATCACCACATCTGACACGACCAGATCGACCACGCCGCCATTCTGCTCCAGCATCTCGATCGCCTCGACGCCATTGCCGGCCTGCAGCACGGTGTAGCCGCGCGACGCGAGACCGCGCGCATTGAGAGCACGCAGGCCCTCCTCGTCCTCCACCAGCAGGATGGTGCCCTGGCCCGTCAGGTCGGCGGCCGCCGGACGCGGCGCCGGCTCCTTTGCGGGGGCATTGACCGGAGCCGCGGCCGTATCCGCTGTGGGGATCGGAGCTGCCGCCGGCGCGACAGGCGCGGGCTCCTCGACCGGCACATGCCGCGGCAGGAAGATGCGGAACGTCGTGCCCTTGCCGACTTCGGAATCCACGAACACAAACCCGCCGGTCTGCTTGACGATGCCGTAGACGGTGGAAAGTCCAAGGCCGGTGCCCTTGCCGACTTCCTTGGTCGAGAAAAACGGCTCGAACACCCGCTCCAGAACATCCGGCGGGATGCCGGTTCCGGTGTCGCTCACCTCCACCAGCGCATAGTCGGCGACCGGCATGCCCTTGTAGCCATACGCCTCGCTGCCGGCAGCATCGACATTCTTTGTCGTGATGGTCAGCCGTCCGCCGTTCGGCATGGCGTCGCGCGCGTTGACCGCGAGGTTCACGATCACCTGCTCGAACTGCGAGATGTCCACCTTCACCGGCCAGAGGTCGCGGCCGTGCACGACATTGAGCGCCACCTTCTCGCCGAGCAGCCGCTTCAGCAGCATCGTGAGATCGGACAGCGTATCGCCAAGATCGAGCACCTGCGGCCGCAGCGTCTGCTTGCGTGAGAATGCCAGCAACTGGCGCACCAGGCTCGCGGCGCGGTTGGCGTTCTGTTTGATCTGCATGATGTCCTGGAACGCAGGGTCGGTCGCCCGATGCGCGTTCAGCAGGAAATCGGTCGCCATCATGATGGCGGAGAGGACGTTGTTGAAGTCGTGCGCGATGCCGCCGGCAAGCTGGCCGACCATTTCCATCTTCTGCTGCTGGGTGACCTGGTTCTCCAGCGCGCGCTGCTCGGTGGTCTCCAGCGCATAGACGATGGCAGCCTCCTGGTCGCGGTCGTCCTCCTCCACGGCAGTGACGTAGAAGCGCACCCAGCGCTCGCCCCTGGTCGCCAGCGCGGCATCCACCGGCGCGACGTCGCCATGGCCTTCCGCGGCCCGGCCGATGGCGGATTCCAATGCGGCGCGGTCATTCTCCTCCACCACCGCGAGGATGGAGCGCTCGCCGGTGGCGCCGCCCTGGAACACCGACGCGAACAGGCGCGCAAACAGCGCATTGGTGCGCGACACCTTGCCGTTGCGGTCCACCGTGGCGATGGCCATCGGCGTATTGTGGAAAAACCGCATGAAGCGCACTTCGGCGGCGCGCTGGGGATCGTTGCCGTCGTCGCGCGCGCGGTTGAGCACCAGGGTGCGCGACGGACCCGGCCGGCCGTCGGACGAGAACGCGACCTTGTGGAACACGCGTGCGGGCAGCGGGCGGCCGCTGCGGGTGCGCAGGTCGAGATCGAACACCTCGGTCTTGACCTCGCCGGGCGTCGCCGCCAGCGCGGTGATCAGGGACGCCCCCTCGCCGGCGACGATGTCGGCGAGGCTCAGGCCGCCGGACCCGACCTGGGCGAGGTCGTAGTCCAGCCACTCGGCGAGCGTCGCGTTGAGATAGCTGATGTCGCCGTTCTGATCGGCGGACAGGAACCCGGCCGGCGCGTGATCGAGATAGTCGATCGCATGCTGCAGCTCCTGGAACACATTCTCCTGCCGCTCGCGCTCGCGGGTGACATCCGAGACCGACCAGACCGCGAACTTCGCGTCGCGCTTGCTCTCCCCCAGCGCCCGGACGCGCATCCGAAGCCAGCGGGCGGGCTGGCCTTTGGGGCCGGCGATCCGCACCTCCTCCTGCAGGCGGCGGCCTTCGCGCGCCGCCTTCAGCAGGCGGTAGACCGCCTCGGAGACCCCCGGATCGCCGATAAAGGCGCGCTCCACCGGGCGGACATCCTCAGGGCCTGTGGCATTGGTCAGGTCGAGATAGGCGGTGTTGGCGTAGACCACCCGGCCGTCCCGGTCGGTGACCGCAAGCCCGTCGAAGGCGCCGTCCGCCACTGCCTTGATCAGCGGATTGGCCCCCATCCCGCGCGACCACCGCACGATGCCGGCGGCCAGCGCGAACAGCAGGAACACACCCACCGCGGCCAGCAGCGACAGCAGGACGAGGATATAGGGCTCCGCCAGCGGGCGGCCGATGAACAGCAGACCCGTCGCCGCGCCGACCAGAATGACGGCGACAAGCACCACAGACCCGACGCTGCCGCCGTGATCACTGGCCTGGGTCCGGTCAAGCACGTTATGCCCCGCTTCGCTCACTTGGTTGGACTTGATGGGCCCGTGCATTTTGCGCCTTCGGAGAAGGTCCCGGTGATTCTTCTCACTGCCCTATGCCGGCCGCGCCGCGCAAGGCCACGAATCACAGTTTAACCAGAAAACGAGCGCCGCAGACGCATCACATAGCCGATCACCTCGGCCACGGCCTTGTAATGCTCCGGCGGAACCTCCCGGTCGATCTCGGTGGTCGCATGCAGGGCGCGGGCGAGCGGCGGATTCTCGACAATCGGAATGCCATGCTCGGTCGCCACCTCACGGATCCGCCTGGCCATGGCGTCGACACCCTTGGCGACGCAGAGCGGCGCGTTCATGCCGCGCTCATATTGCAGGGCGACCGCAAAATGGGTCGGGTTGGTGATGACGACCGAGGCCTTGGGAAGATTGGTCATCATCCGCTTGCGCATCTGCGACTGGCGCAGTTGGCGGATGCGGCCCTTGATCGCGGGATCGCCTTCAGTCTGCTTGAACTCCTCCTTGATCTCGCTGACCGACATCTTCTGGCGCTCGTGCCACTCGTAGTACTGGAACAGAAAGTCTGCCGCAGCGATGATGGCGACCACGGCCACCACCATGCCGAGGATCGTCACCGCCATCGACTTGGTGATCGCGAGCATCGTTCCGACATCGACCGACATCAGGCTTTCGAGCCGGTCACGCTGCGGCCAGACGATTGCCATCATGACCGCGCCGAGCAGGCAGATCTTGATCAGGCCCTTCACGAACATCAGCAGCGACTGTTTGGAGAACAGCCGCTTGAACCCCGCCATCGGCGAGATCTTGCTCAGTTTCGGCTTGAGGCTCTCGGCCGACCACACCAGCCGGTGCTGGATCATGTTGCCGGCGATCGCAGCAAGCACCAGCAGCAGCAGCGGAATGGCCAATGACGCCAGCACCTCGAAGCCAAGCTTCGTCGTCAGCGAGACCAGTCCGCGGCCATCGGTCGGGATCGCATAGGAATTCGCCAGCAGCCCGCGCATGGTGGTGGTGATGCCGTGGCCCATGCGGTCGGAAAAGATCATCAGCACCAGCGTCGCGCCACCGAGCACGAACCAGGTGTTGATCTCCTGACTCTTGGCGACGTCGCCCTTCTGAAGCGCGTCATCGAGCTTCTTCTGGGTCGGTTCTTCGGTTTTCTCCTGGTCGTCGCCGCCTTCCGCCATCGCTGCCGATCCTCATGAATAGGGCGCGAGCTGGCGCAGGACGTTTTCGACGGAGCCCAGAAACACCGTCATCATCGCGCCGATGACCATGATCAGGATCAGGAAGCCGACCAGGATCGACAGCGGCGCGGCGACAAAGAACACCTGCATCTGCGGCATCAGGCGCGAGAGCACGCCGAGCCCGAGATTGAACAGCAGGCCGAACACCAGGAACGGCGCGGACAACTGGATGCCGATCCTGAAGGCGGTGGCGACGCTATTGGTGGTCAGCTGCGCGGCATCGCCCAGCGAGGGCATCTCGCCGGGGCGGAACAGCGCATAGCTGTCGTTCAGCGCCGCAATCACCAGGTAGTGCAAGTCGGTCACGAAGATCATCGTGACGCCGAGCAGGGTGAGAAAGTTGCCCAGCAGCACGCCCTGCTGTCCCTGGGTCGGGTCGACTGCGGTGACGAAACCAAGGCCGAGCTGTTGCGCGATCACCGCGCCGGCGACATTGAGCGCCGACATGATCAGCCGCCCCGTGATTCCAAGCATCGCGCCGATCAGCAGTTCCTGGCCCAGCATGACCAGCGGCGGACCGAAGCTGCGCAGGTCGATCTGATAGGCATCGCGATGCAGCGGCAGCAGAACGGCGGTGAGCACCAGTGCGATGCCCAGCCGGACGCGCGGAGGCACCGCCATCTCGCCAAAGCCCGGAACGAGCATGACCATCGCCCCGATGCGCGCGAATACCAGCATGAAGGTCGCGGCATAGGCCGGAAGAAATGAAACATCGATCCGCATGGCGGCCGCCGTCCGCGACGCTGCGCGCTAACCGGTCGCGATCCGCGCAGCGAGCCGCAGCATCTGGGCGTTCAGAAGATCCGCCATGAACGGCAGCGCCAGCAGCAGCGTGACGAAGATCGCCAGGATCTTCGGCACGAACACCAGCGTCATTTCCTGAATCTGGGTCAGCGCCTGAAACAGCGAGATCACCACGCCGACCGCGAGCCCCACCAGCATCAAAGGTGCCGACACCAGCACCAGCGTGATGATAGCCTCGCGGGCGATGTCGAGAACTTCCGCGCCGTTCATGATGCCCCGCCCCGCAAGAATCAGTTGCGCCCGATGTTATCAGATCGGCATGCGCATGATTTCCTCATAGGACTGGATCACCTTGTCCCGCACCGACACCAGGGCGCTGACCGCGACCTCGGTTTCCGACACCGCCGTCACCACATCGACCATGTTGGCCTTGCCGGCCACCATGGCCTGGGACTGGGCGTCGGACTTGCGGCCGGCCTCGGCGATCGAGGCCATGGCGTCTTTCAGCATCGCGCCGAACGACTGGTCGGCGTCGCCGGTGGCGCTGCCGGCGCCCAGGAAGGGGTTGCCGTTGCCGGGAAGCTTGGTGGTGCCAACGCCCATCTTGGCGAGGCTGGCGTAAGCATTCGCTGCAGTGAGAGCGGTCGTCATTGGACGGGAGCCTTTCAGGCTTTGAGGATGTCGATGGTACGCTGAAGCATGCGACGCGTTGCACTGATGACGTTGATGTTGGCCTCGTAGGATCGCTGCGCCTCGCGCATGTCCATCATTTCCACCAGCGCATTCACGTTGGGGTATTTGACGTTGCCATTGGCGTCGGCGGCAGGATGTCCCGGCTCGTATTTGAGGCGGAATTCACCCTGGTCCGGCCGCACGCGACCGAGCGAGACCACCTGCGCATCGACCTCGCGGTCGAGTTGGGAGCGGAATGTCGGGATCTTGCGGCGATAGGGATCGGCCGTCGCGCTCTGCGCGGTGGAATCCGCATTGGCGATGTTCTCGGAGATGATCCGCATGCGCCCGGCCTGGGCGCGCAGCCCGGAGGCCGCAATCGAGAGCGACTTGAGAAAGTCCATCGGTCATCCCTCCCCTGATCAGCGCCGGCCGAGAGCGGTTTTGATCAGGCCGAGCCCGCGCGTGTAGAGCGCCGTCGCGGCCTGGTAGTCCATCTGGTTGCCCGCCACCTTGAGCATCTCGTCTTCGAGGCTCACCGCGTTGCCCGCGGGGCGCACTTCCGCGCCGCCCGGATGATTCGCATCGAAACGGCCGCCGCCGCCGGAACCGCCGCCGCCGACAATGTGCGACGCGTCCGTGCGTGACAGGTTGAGGGATGCGAGCCGCCGATTCGCCTGGTTGAAATCCGGCGGCGTCAGGTCGCTCGGCTTGAAGTTCGGCGTGTCGGCATTGGCGACGTTTTCCGACAGCACCCGCTGGCGCTCCTGATGCCACTCCATCCTGGTGCGCAGCATCGAGAAAATCGGAAGATCGGAGATCGCCATGACGGCCTTCGGGCGGAAGCGGTGTATACGGCAATCTTTGCCCGGTGCATGGTTAACAGGTGGTAAAGATGCTCCCCCGCTCGCCAAAGTTATTCATTTTGTGTTTACCATGGGAACGGCTGTAAAATGGCCATTTACCCGAGATGCGCCCGCATTCCATTAATCCTTTGTTAGCATTGGGGGCGGCAAATATCGCCGGGTCCGTTAACCATTGACGCTTTCCGATCGGGATGATTGGGTCAGCTGAGAGGGCGAATGTTCGAAACAATCCTTGGCGCAGAAATCCCGCTTCCCGTCCGCTTCTTCATCGCCTTCCTGGTGGTGCTGGCGCTGATCGGGCTGACCGCATGGGTGGTGCGCCGCTTCGGTTCCGACCGGCTGGGCAACAGCGCGCGGGGCCGTGCGCCGCGGCTTGCCGTCATCGACGCCGCGAATGTGGACAGCCGCCGCCGGCTCATCATCATCCGGCGCGACAATGTCGAGCATCTGCTGATGATCGGCGGACCAACCGACGTGGTGGTCGAGACCAACATCGTCCGCGGCGCAACCCCGGCGACGCGCGAGCCGACATTGCTGCGTCCGGCCAGTTCCGACACGCTGCCGCGCCCCGTTCCGCTCGAAGAAGGCGCCTGGCAGGAGCCTGCCGTCCGGCCTGTGCCCGGCCACGAAGAGCGGATCGAGCCGCCGCTGCGTCCCACCGCCCGGCCGGCGGACGCGCTCGCCGGCCTGTCCGCCGAACTGTCGGCCCGCCCTGTCCCCGCGCCGGAGCCGCCCCCCCGGCCGCGCGCCGCGCCCCCGGTCGAAGCTCCCCGGCCCCCCGCCTCTGCCGACAAGATCGGGCCAATGGAAAAGAACCTGGCCGAGATGACGGAGCGGCTGGAAGCCTCGCTGCGCCGGCCGGCGCCCTTGCCGGAGGCGCCGCCGAAGGTGCCGGAGCCCGCAGTGGCAAGGCCGGCACCGCCGCCGCCTCCACCGCCTGTACCTGAGCGTCCTGTCGCCCCGCCCCCACCGCCACCGGTGGTCGAACGGCCCGTGCTGCCCCCGACCGCGGAGGTCAAGCCTCCGGCCCCGCGGCCCGACGCCAAGCCCGCGGCCGAGCCCAATCCCTTTGAGAGCCTTGAACAGGAGATGGCCTCGCTGCTCGGCCGGAATCAGAACAAGACGTGACAACAAACAGGATCGGCCACTGCGTTCGTCTCACGGCGGTGGTGGCTGGAGTTTTCGGTCTTCTCGCGGCCCTGTCGCCGGCCGCCGCCCAGGACATCAGCATCAATTTCGGTCAGGGCGCCGGCCTGACCGAGCGCGTGATCCAGTTGATCGCGCTGCTCACGGTGCTGTCGCTCGCGCCGTCCATTCTCGTGATGATGACGTCGTTCACCCGCATCGTCGTGGTGCTGTCGCTGCTGCGCACCGCGCTTGGCGCGGGGACTGCGCCGCCGAATTCGGTGATCATCGCATTGGCGCTCTTCCTCACCGGCTTCGTAATGATGCCGACGCTGGAGCGCGCCTATGACCTCGGCATCAAGCCGCTCGTCGCCAACGAGATCAGCATCGAACAGGCATTCGAGCGCGCCTCCGATCCGCTGCGCGAATTCATGCAGAAGAACGTGCGCGAGAAGGACGTCCAGCTGTTCGCCGACATGACCAAGCAGCCGCCGCCGGCAACGCCGCAGGAGATGTCGCTGCGCATCCTGGTGCCGGCCTTCATGATCTCGGAGCTGCGCCGCGCTTTCGAAATCGGCTTCCTGCTGTTCCTGCCGTTTCTCATCATCGACCTTGTCGTCGCATCGGTGCTGATGTCGATGGGCATGATGATGCTGCCGCCGGTCGTGGTGTCGCTGCCGTTCAAGCTGATCTTCTTCGTGCTGGTGGATGGCTGGAGCCTCGTCGCCGGCAGCCTGATCCAGAGCTACAGCACGTAGAGCTTTTTCCGGAAAAGCCGACACCGGTTTTCCGCAGAAAATGCGATCACGGATCACGCCTCAAGGCGAACTCACCGGCTGGCGGTCTGCAGCGCTCCTGTGGACCGCCGGATCTGTCCGGTCGGTGTCGGGTCCGCCTTTGCCGGCGCGGCGGCCGGCGGCAGTTTCGGCAGCGCTCCCGTATTCGGGAAGCGCGTGCGCAGATCGCGGAGGAACGTGTCGAGGGTGTTGATCGATGCGACCATGCGCGCAACGTCCTTGAAGTCCGCGCCGGTCGCGCCCATCGGATCGGTCACGACCTGGAACGCAAGCTTGTGGGGGCCCTCTTCGATCTTGGCGCCGTAGCGTTCGCGGAAGCGCGCGAGCCCCATCGAGTCTTCAGCCATCGCATAGCCCATGGCGGCGCGCAGCACGTCGATCGACTCCGATCGGGTCAGGGCGGCGGGCTGCTGCCAGCGGTCATCGAGCAGCCGCTCGATCTGCTCGGCCGCTTCGCGCCACCGCTGCGCGCTCCAGAGAATATCGCTGCGAAGGCGCGTCGCGGCGACGCCGTCGATATTCTCGATCACCTCCAGCGCCAGGGCGGGCCGGCCGGTGTCGGACAACACCCGCCCCTCGATCAGCAGGCGCTGGTTGCGCAGATCCGTCGTCAGGGCGGCAATCCGCGTCGCCCGCAGCACCGCGAGCGCTTTGTCGGGTTTGCGGTCCATCAGATAGACAACGGCCAGACGCGTGGCGACCTGGGCGCGCGCGACGCCCTGCAGGCGGTTGTCGACCTGATGCTGCAGCAGCTCCGCGGCCTGATCGAGCAGATCGACCGAAACCAGACGATCGGCCAGACGCCGGATCATCTCATCGCCACGCCGCCCGATCGGCGCCAGCTCGCGGAAATCATAGAACAGCGCAAGCGCCTCGATGGCCGGCATATCGTCGCCCTTGCCGCCCAGGAAAAGCTGTTCGAAGCTCGCCACGGCCTCATCCTGGATGCGCCGGGTGAGTTCCGAATCCTTGTGGGTCTCAAGCGCCGCGCGCATGATCGTATAGGCGTCGCGATAGCGGCCGTCTTCGAGATAAAGATGCGCCAGCGTCTGCATCGCGGCATTCTCTGTTTCATCGCCACGCCATATCGTCGTCAGCGTCTCGAGCTCGCTGATCGCGTCGGCGCGCGAGAGCTGCCCGCTGGAGAGCTGCAGCAACAACTCGCGCAGGCGGCCCTGGGCGGCCATCGGCCGGTCCCGGCTGTCGGCCGCCAGACGATAGTAATTCAGCGCATCGTCCTGCCGGCCGAGCCCTTCCGACATGCGTCCCCACAACACCGCCATCGTCGGCTCGAACTCATGCGGAATGCCGATGGTGTCGAACTCGTTGCTCTGCGCGGCAGCGTCCGCATAGTCGCCGACCTCGACCGCCGCGCGCAGCATTGCCTTCAGGGCGATACGCTGCAGATCGACCGGCAGCGACTCCAGCGAAAGGCCGGCGAAGCGGAAACCCTGCCGCGCCTCGGCCCATCTTCCGAGCGAGGCCTGCGCCATGGCGCGCCACAGCGGCGCATCGAACTGATTGCCGACAGTCGCGCTCGACAGGTCCTTGAGGGCATCATGGGGACGATCAAGCAGCAGCGAGGACAGGCCACGCATCACCACCGTGCCAGTGATGTCGGCGCCTGCATCCGGATTGGCGATCGCGACGTCAAGCACGCCCTTGGCTTCGGCAAACATCCCGCGGGCAAGATAGAAGCGCGCGAGATTGGTGCGGACATCCTGGCGCTTGCCCTCCGGCGCTTCGGCCGCGGCGGTCATGAGCTGGATATTGCGGATCGCAAAGTCGGCCTGCCGGTCCTCGTTCCAGTGCTGGGCATCCAGGATCGATGGTTTGAAGCCTGCGTTGCGGCGGGTGACCGGCGCGACGGACAGGTTCAATCCGGTCGGACGGCTGATCGACACCTTGTCGGACGACAAATCGATCGCAATGTCGTCGGCCAGCGGCTGCACCACGACGCCATGGGCCGAGGCGAGAACGCGGAAGTCCACAAGGCTCTGCGCCCGGATGAAGCCGCGCGCGGGCGCAAGCGCGGTCACCACGATCAGGGTGTCACCCGCATCGGGGTCGGCAATGCGATGGAGCTTGCGCGGCGCCTCGAAGGGAATCGCCGCGGTCGCGCGTGTCGAGGAGATGATATTGCGGCTGATGCCGAGCGGCCGTGTCGGCTCGACAAGTTCGGACGCCAGCATCACCCGCCAGTTCGGCCCATCCTGGCTGACGCTGACGAGACGCGGACGGTCGAGCCGGAGCTTGAGAAGCCGGTAGCCATCGCCCGCGGTGACCGCTGCCTCACGAACGACGCGGCGCGGATCATCGGCAAGCCCGGACGACTCCAGTTGCTGATCGGTATCGAACACCAGCCACAGCAGGTCGCCCCGCTGGAAGACCGCCGCCGGCGTCGCCTCCGCGAACCGGAACGTCAGCGAGAGGTTCTCTCCGTCGCGGAGTGCCTCTGGACCGGCACTGGCCTGACGCCGGACCGGCAATGCTGCGGCCGCCGGAGCGGCCCGGGACGCAGCGGCTTGCGGCTCAGGCGATGGCGCGACCGCAGCGCGCGGCGCGGAAGGCGCCGCGGCCGGTGACGGATTGGTCTGCGCCGGAATCGTCGCCGGCGCCATCGTGACAGGTGGAGCGGCGGTCACCGGCGCGGACGATCCCGCCTTTCCGGCGGCCTCCTTGCCCAGGGTCGTCAGCTCGTCCGAGCGAATGCTGCTCTCGGCATTTGGCGCCTTCCCGTCGAGCGGGGTCACGTCGACGATGAAATTGTTGTCCTCACGGAAGGTGCGGATGTCCGCCTTGTCGGACAGCGCGAAGCGGATCACCGTGACGTCGTTGTCGCGCCGGCTTTCGATTGCCGACACCACGCGCGATGGCGTCGCCCTCGCGTCGGCGAGATCGAACTTCAACGTGGTGTCGAAGTTGAGCGTGAGCTGCTGTGGCGTCCGGTCGCTGGTGATCGGAATGAGCTCGGGCATTTCGAACACATAGCGGGTGAATGTCGGCAGCGTGCCGACCTTGACGCGGATGGGCGCGGCCTGCGTCTGCCGCGCAATCTCGCGCTGCTGGCGCACCCGGCGCTCGGCCTCCCGCGCCCGCTTCGCCAGATCGTCGACCACCTCCTGCGGCAGGCCCGGCGGCAGGCCGGTCCAGGTGTCCGGCAGAAGATCGACGAACAGGCGCTCGCCCGCCGCCATCGAGTTCACCGTCACCTTGCGCGACAGCGCGAGGCGCACGCCCCGCTGGTCGGGATCCTCGCGAACGAGGGTGACGTAACCGCCGGACGCCGCGGCAATGCCGTCGATGTTCACATCGACCGGCGAGCGGAAGCTGATGATGATGATGCCGTTGGCGGTCTTGACGCTGGCTTCGACTTCCTCGGCAAGACGGAATACGAGGCGGACAAAGCCGTTGGCGGTCGTGGTGGTGACATCGCCGCGGACGGGCATCCGGGTCCGCTGCGCGTCGGCCGCTCCCGGAGACAGCACAACCGTCGCAGCGACGGCGACGCAGGCCAGGGTCCGACGCCAGCCACCGGGCTTGGTGATCAGAAGCTTCTCGGCAGACATCACCACGCCCCGACCCAAGCTGACACGCGTCTTACAAAGAATGACGCGTCAACTCTAGGAACCGGCGTTTAAATTGGTCTTAACCCAGGTGATCGGAGCGCGCCTTTTGCGCCCCGCTCAGTCCACCGTCGGGCGGCCCTCGATCTTGGGAAGTTGTGCAGGCGCAGGGCGCGGTTTCTCGGAGCCGACACGGTTGGCGAGATGAACTGTCAGTCTCTCGGCCGCTTCGGGTGACATCTGCCCGAGGATATCCGACATCCGGCGCGGATTGATCTGGGTCGCGACATCGATCAGCACGGCGATATCGAGGCGATCAAAGATCCGCGCGGCATCCTTGGCCTTCATGTTCTCATACATGGTGACGAGATTCTTGAAGCGGGCCGCGTCGGCTTCATCTCTGCGGACATTCACATCGGTCACCCGCTGCTCCGCAGCTTTCAGCTCACCAACCTTGTCGTCCATCCGCTTCTCGGCGGCCTTCATCAGATTCTCACGCAGGTCGAGTTCTTTCTCCCGGGTCTCGATCTCGGTGCGGCGTTCCTGCAGCCGCTCCAGCAAGGCGCGCTCCGCCGGCGACTCGGATTTGGGCGCATCCTGCGCCACCCGCGTCCACCCGCGCTTGACGGAGAGGGCGAATGGTTCACTTGTCTCGGCGCTCTCCGGCGGCTTGGACTCCTTGGCGGGCGCCGAGGCGCCGACCGCGCCGGTCACATCCGGGAAGTTGAACATTTCCTGCGCCCAGGACTGGCGCGGCGCGGCAGCACCGGTTGCGGCTGCAACGGTTGCCGGCGCTGACGCGGTCAGCGGCGGATTGTCCTGGGGTCCGCGCGTCATCGCCCCGAGCGTATAGCCGCCCTCCAGAAACAGTCCGAGCGCCTTGAGGACGAGCAGCGCCGCCGTCGCGATGATCGCGACCGGGATGATGCGCATCTCCCGCAGGTTGTTGATCACGCCGCCCATCCCGTCACCCGCTGCCGCGCACGCTCGGCAATCGCCTGGGCCGCCGCAGCCATCGACTGGGCGTCCGTCGGCGTGGACGAGGCAACCGACGGCGCGGCCGACGCCAGTTCGGGAACCGAGCGCGCCGCCGCCACGATCCGGGTGAATTTCTGCAGGATCGCTT
>Ga0182746_1001743_pt1 | contig 18356 bp, 15 predicted proteins | sample eDN3rd30CBELigOP_FD_128881 | JGI IMG/M metagenome (GOLD analysis project Ga0182746, IMG submission 128881) | Enriched Organic Plus compost microbial communities from Emeryville, California, USA - eDNA 3rd pass 30_C BE-Lig OP (version 2) (version 2) ... | reverse complement strand
GCCGGCCGCCACGGCGGCGGAGCCGCCGCCGGTCGAGCCGCCCGGCACATGCTCCCTGGACCAGGGGTTCAGCGTCCGGCCGTGCAGGTCGTTTTCGGTCATCCAGCGCAGGCAGAATGGTGGCGTATTGGTGCGCCCGACCACGATCGCTCCCGCCCGCTTCAGGTTGGCGATCGCCAGATTGTCCTCGCTGGCGATGCGATCCTTGAAGGCGACCACGCCGCTGCTGTTGGAGACCCCTGCCTGGTCCGCATTCAGCTTGGTCGTCACCGGGACGCCGTGCAGCACGCCCAGCGGCTCGCCGGATCTGACAGCCGCGTCGGCCGCGTCGGCTGCGGCAAGCGCCTCATCGGCCAAGGTCAGCACCACGGCGTTGAGGGTCGGGTTGACCGCTTCAATGCGGTCGAGCACGGACTGCACGGCCTCCCGCGCCGATATCCTGCGCGCCGCGATGCCGGCCGCCAGGTCGGCCGCATCCCATTTCCACAACTCGGCCGGCTGCTTCAGCATCGCTTCTCGTCCATGTAGATGCGTGAGTTTCAACGGATGGTCAGGCGCTCGAGGATCGACACGAGCTGGTAGGCTGCGACCGCGACCAGCACGCTGGCGACCGCGCCGCTCCAGATGATCCCGTAGTCGAGGGACGCTCTCGAGATGTCGAGCAGGTTGCCGAGGCCGGTTCCCGTCAGCAGCCATTCGGCCACCATGACGCCGAGCAACGCGCGTGGCGCGACCAGCTTGGCGGCAGCAAAAAGGTAACGGGTGGAATAGGGGATCGACACCAGGACAAGCCGCTTGAGCTGGCTGCCGCCATAAGCCTCCACCACCTCCAGCGCCGCGCGCGGGACCAGCGCGAAGCCCTGTGCGAGCAGAACGAAGGCGGGAAAGAAGACCACCAGAATGGCGAGCGTGAGCGACGCGGCGACGTCGCGGCCCAGGATCAGCAGGACGATCGGCGCGAGCGCCACGAGCGGCGTGCTCTGCAGCATCAGGGCCGCCGGCATCAGCGCCTTCGTCAGCGTCGGCACAAGCACCGACAGGGCGGCAAGAACGAAGGCGGCGATGAGGCCGGCCAGCAGACCCAGGAAGGCCATCGGCAGTGTGGATGCCAAGGCATCGAACAGCCGCGCACGGGCGTCTGCCGCTTCGGGCCCGGCAAACAGATAGTTGAACGTATCGACCGGCCCTGGCGCGATGATGGGGTTGAGACCCGTCACCCACAGGATCGCCGCCCACAACAGGAACGGCATCGCGATGGCAAGGAGCGAGAGCCCGACGCTGGCGGCAAGGGAGAGGCCGCTACCGCGGGCCAGATGATCCGGCAGCCGGCTGGCCGCCAATGTCACCGGTATGGTCGCGCCGAGCATGCGCCGTTCGATCAGCGCCAGAATTCCATATCCCGCCATGGCGATGCCGGTGGCGGCAAGGCTGATGCCCCACAGCCGCGCAGCATTGGCCTGACCAAGCGAGCCGAGCAGGAAGGTGCCCAGGCCCCAGCGCTCGCCGGATCCGAACTCGCCAAGGATGGCGCCGAGCACCGACAACGATGCCGCGATCTTGAGACCGGCGAGCAGGCTGGGCAGCGCGCCACGCAGGCGCGCAAACCGCAGCACGGCGGTCTCGCCGCCGCCACAGCTCCGGATCACATCGACGACGCGGAGATCAACGTCTCTGAGCCCGACCAGCGTCGCCGCCATCGAGGGGAAATACACGGCCAGCGCCGACAGCACGATCTGGGGAAGGCCGCCATCCAGCACAAGCACCAGCACCGGGCCGACCACGATCATCGGCACCGCGAACAGCGTGACATTCACCCCGTGAAACACACGCTCGAGCACCGGGAAGCGGCAGAACGCAATGGCCGCGAGAATGGCAGCTGCATTCCCGAAGACGAATCCGAGTGCTGCGGTGTGGACGGTCGCGGCGATGTGCTCGAGATAAAGATCGTGGTCTGCAACATATTGCCAGAAGATCGCGGATGGCGGCGGAAACACCCGGACGCCCTGCACCGGGACATGCCCGACGGCTTCCCAGACCAGCAGCACTGCGACAGCAATGGCAGCGGAGCGTAGCAGGCGGAGAGTCATCCGGCCGACTCGCCATACAGGCCTGCGGACAGACGCGCACAGATGTCCTGAAACTCGCGTGTGTACATCAGCGAGGGGTCGCGCGGCCGTGGAAACGGGACCGGCACGATCTCGGCGATGCGCCCGGGCCGGGCCTGCATCACGACAACCTCATCGGCCAGGAACACCGCTTCATCGATGCCGTGGGTCACCAGCAGAGTGGTTGCCCGCCGGTGCATCCAGATGCGCTCAAGCTCCACATTCATGGTCCGGCGCAGGATCTGGTCCAGCGCTCCGAACGGCTCGTCGAGCAACAGGACCGAGGGATTGGTGACAAGAGCGCGCGCGATCGCGACGCGCTGGCGCATGCCGCCGGAGAGCTGGCCCGGCAGCGCATCCTGGTAGCCGGACAGGCCGACGAGATCGATCAGCTTGCGGATATCCGCAGCATGCTTCCGCGGTGACCGGCCCAGCACCTGGAGCGGCAGGGCGATATTCCGGGCGACCGACCGCCATGACAGCAGCGCCGGATCCTGGAATGCGATCCCCAGCTCGCCGCGGGCCCGGAACGTGACCGGATCCTCGCCGCGGATGAACGCCGCGCCGAGGTCGGCCTGTTCGAGGCCGGCCGCCAGCCGCAGCAATGTCGACTTGCCACAGCCGGACGGCCCGATGATCGCCACGAAGGCGCCACGGCGAAGGCTCAGCGAGACCTTGTCGAGCGCAGTGACCTTGCCGGCGGCGCCATCGAACACCTTGGTCACGTGATCGATAAAGACGTCAGGAGGCTCGCTCACCGGAGTGTCGTGCCGAACCTCCCTCTCCATCGACGCCAGCCGGGCGGCAACATTCATAGTTCACCAAGAAGCGACGTATCGAACATGCTGCGATTGGCTTCAACACCAAGCTTGGCCAGGGCATCGAGATTGCGCTGGATGCCGTCGTCCGTCATCGCATAGAAGCCGCGCGGGTGTTCCATCAATGCGAGCTGGGTCTCATTGAAGAACAGCTCAGCGTCGACCGTGCTGCCGGTGCCCTTGAACCAGGTGTCGTGATACAGTGTGACGTATTTCTTCGGGTCGATGAAATTCTCTTTCCAGCCCTGGATGCTCGCCTTCATGAAATTGACGAGTTCCGCGCGGCGCTTCTTCAAGGTGTCTTCGGTCACGACGACCAGGTCGATATAGAATTGCAGTCCGTGATCGTAAATGAGGAACGACTGGACCGGCTTGCCGGAAGCTTTCTCGACGAGGAACGGCATCTGCGTCACGAAGTCGACCACGGCGTCCACATCGCCATTGATCAGCGGCGCCGGATTGAAAGTGTAGGGCACGATCTTGAGCTGACTCTCAGCGATGTCATGCATCTTGAGAAAGGCGCGGACGGTGTTGCTGGCTAACGTCGAGACCGCGACGGTTTTCCCGACCAGATCCTTCGGGCCGTTGATGCCCGTCTGCTTCAGGCTGATGAAGCCGATCGGGCTCTTCTGGTACTGCGTTCCGATGATCTTCAGCGGAGCGTTCTTCTCGACCACAGCCTTGGCCGTGGTCAGCATGTTTGTCAGGGCGATATCGGCCTTGCCGCTCAGCAGAGAGCCCTCCGGAATCAGATTTGGCCCGCCGGGCAGGTAATTCACCTTCAGCCCGTATTTGCCGTAATAGCCGTTATCGATCGCGATCATATAGCCGAGGAATTCCGGATCGTTGAGCCAGTTGGCCTGAAAGGTCAGGGTCGTTTCGGCCCGGGCCGGGCCGGGCCAGCCTCCGACTGTGCCTGCTGCCGCGAGGCCTCCCAGAGCAGCCAGGGTCTGACCGAACCCACGCCGAGTCATCGAAGACGTCATCTCAAACTCCAGTCGCCGTCCCTCTGTTGAACCAGAGCCGGGAAAGTCACGATATCGCGGCGATCGAACACCGTAAGCTTTCCGGGCGTTATGTTTGATGTGTCGGGAATGAAGCACGAGATGCGCCGGTCCACGTCACGACATCCGGGTGGCACATGCCATCCCTTCAATCGCTAGCCCCTGCGATAATCTCAAACATCGTCATCCGCCAGCACTGGCAACGAGGTCCAGTCCTCGGCGATGTCCCGTAAGGCCGACCCGATTTTTCGGTCCGTCGAAGCCTGTCACATTTAAGCAAGAAGTATGCCGTGCCCGCCCTTGAACCAACTCAGTTGTCACTGTCTTGCTTGATGAGCTTCGAAGCACCTGCCGTCAATTGTGGCACGGCCACTCTCGCTTAGAGCGTCTTTAAAAACTGTTGTGCCGCCGCTCCATGCTCATGTCGCAAATGTTGGATATCAACGCCGACGGGCAAGCCGTCGACGATGCGCCATGTGCCGCCGATCATCACGCGATCGGCGTGATGGGCGCCGCAGAGCACGAGCGCAGCAACGGGATCTCCCGCACCGGAGAATCGCAAATCGTCGAGGGTGTAGAGCGCGAGATCGGCTTCACACCCGACATCGAGTGTGCCGATGTCATGCCGTCCGATGCATCGGGCCGAACCCTCGGTCGCCCAGCGCAATGCATCAAGATGGGTCACCCCGGCCGCGCCATAGGTCAGCCGTCCGAGCAGCAAGGCATGGCGGACGCTCTCCATGAGATTCGAACTGTCGTTTGAAGCGGAGCCATCGACTCCCAGGCCGACGATCGCTCCAGCCGCCTCGAGATCCTTGGTCAGGCAGCGGCCCGATGCGAGCACCATGTTCGACGTCGGACAATGACAGATGCCGAGGCGATGCCGGCCCAGGCGCTTCACTTCGTCCGCGTTGAAATGGATGCCGTGCGCCAGCCAGACGCGGTCGTTCAGCCAGCCGACCTCTTCCAGATAATCGAGCGGGCGGCATCCGAAATGTTCGAGACAATAGTCATTCTCATCGAGCGCTTCGCCGAGATGGGTGTGCAGCCGGCAATCATGCCGCTCGGCCATCCCGGCTGTGTCGATCATCAACTGCTTTGTCACGTTGAACGGGGCGCATGGGGCGAGCGCGACGGTGCTGAATGACCCCGGCGACGGATCGTGATACCTGGCGATCACCCGTTCGCAGTCGGACAGGATCGCGTCGTAGTCCTGCATCAGCCGTTCGTCGGCAATGCCGCCGCTTTTCGAACCCACATTGATCGCGCCCCGCGTCAACATGATGCGAATGCCGAGTGTCGCCGCCTCTTCGGCCTCAATGTCCACTGCGTCCGGCATGTCGTCCGGAAAGACGAACAGATGATCGGCCGCCGTCGTGCAGCCGGACATCATGAGTTCGGTCAGTGCGAGGCGGACCGCGAGGCGGAAATTGTCACGATTGAGATGGGATCCCCAGATCGGATAGAGCGTCTTCAACCAGGGAAAAAGCTCCTTGTTGATCGCCTCAGGATGCGCGCGCGTCAGGGTCTGAAAGAAATGATGATGAGTGTTGACCAGTCCCGGGATGATCACGTGGCGGCTGGCATCGAAGGTGATGTCGCATGGAGCGGCCGGTCCGCCGGTGCCGACAAGTTCAACGATCCGCGATCCCTCGACGACGAGGCCGCGCGGCGCGCCGTCCGCCAGGATTCCGAGAGGGTCGCGCAGCCAGGTCCGCATCAGGTATCAGCCGGTCACGATGTGTGGGGGAGGGAGAAGGACATCAGGTGGTCAGCATCGCGGCGTCAAACAGATCTTCCGGCTTGAAGACCGTTGAGATGAGGCCATCCTCATGCATGTAGCGGATTGTCAATTCGAGCATGGTGCGGTTCTTCGCAAAGCCGACCGGCCAGTAGTCGGGCCCGAGCCTCTTTTCTGCCGCCAGCAGATGTTCGAGTTGCCACGGCAGCATGGTGCACAGCGCCGCGGAATCGAAGAGCTGCGCACGGGCGACCTGCTGTGCCCTGGAAAAGGCGTCGAAGACCGCCGTTGACAGCCCGGGATTGGCCTCGGCGAGCGGCCGCTTGATCGCGATCACATGCATCGCCGGGAAGACGCCGCTCCGCTTGAAGTAATCCAGCTCCACCGGCATCGGGTCTTCATAGAGCCGCGCGACGGTCGGGCCGGGCCATGTGCTCGGAGCGCGCGCGGTATAGATCGCGTCGATCTCTCCCTCGGCGAGCAACACGGCGAGGCTCTTGTCCAGCCGCTCCTCGTGCCTGAACCGGTCGGGATAGAATTGCGGATGCTCGTCGCCGGTGCGCGGCACCTCCAGTCCGCCGGCGACATAGATCGGCGCGGTGCGCGGCAGGCCATAGTGATCTTCAAAGATGCCGCGCAGCCAGACTGCCGCCGCCATGTCGAAGACCGAGACGCCGATGCGTTTGCCCGCGAGGTCGGCCGGTGTCTTGATGCCTTTGGTGGTGTTCACGAACACGCAGGAGAAACGGAAGTGCCGCGACGGAAAGACGGGCACCGCCAGATAAGGCCTGTCGGGCCGCTCCAGCATGCGCAGATAGGTGCCCAGCGGAAACTCGCAGCAATCGAAGGTGTGCTCCGTGAGCTGCTTGTTGAACAGCGCCTGCACGCCCATGAAGGTGATGTCCGCCGTCACGCCGGGTATCGCCACCTCGCCGCTGGCCAACGGGCGCGTCCGGTCGCTGTCGCTGACGCCAATCTTGAGCACCAGGTCCGCCATCATCGTCTCTCACTTCTCTCGTGGTGTGGTGTGGCTGATGCGTTCGATCAGCACGTCGAGCAATTCGGGCAAGGCCAGCGGCGTCGCGCTGGCGCCGCCTCGCGAATAGACACCGGTGGCATGCGCGATATCTGTCCCAAGGCGGGCCGCCAGCCGTGCGATCGCGTCCTTGCAGTGTTCGCGCATCGGCAGGCATTCGATGGCAAGATCGGGTGGGAGCTGATCGTTCGCTCCAATCAGCGCCATGCGCTGGCTGCCGACCTGCCGCGTCGCAGCGACTTTATTAGCTGGGCGTTCGTCGCGGCCGATGACAAAGCTGCGGTGCGTGAGGCCCGGCGCCACCCATGCGACGATATCGGTATAGTGCGGGCCGATCCGCTTCACGACCTTCGCGACCATGTCGGACATGGCGTTGTGCATCAGGACATAGTGGCGGCGCTCTTCATCGCCCCATTTCCAGCGCGTGGCCGACATCCGCGTTGCGGTGCAGTCACCGCGCCACGGCGACACCGCATTGCCGCGGTTCTCGAACAGGCCGGGATCGTCATAGGCAGTGGCCGGTGAGGACTTGCCGTTGAACGTGACGATGTGTTCGTAGGGAACGACCGCCATCGGCTCCGAGATCACCATGCGATGAAGGACCGTGCCGCGGCCGTCGCTGAGCGGAGAGAGGTTCAAGACCTCCGGCGAGAATTCGGGCTCCAGCCGGGCCTGTAACTCCTGCGGCAGATAGAGCCGTGCGGTGGGCTTGAAGCCGGCCTCGAGCAGACGCTGGTTGATCGCCTGATGCTCGGATGAGAAGGGATAGGGCTTGGTCTTGGTGCAGGGCATGAACAGCAGAATGCGACGCGACGCCTCCGGCAGCTTCGGCTGATAGTCGTTCTCGATGAAGGCCAGCCATTCGGCGATGCGCGGATGCTGCAGTGAATCCACATTGTCCTGCGGACTGTAGAGACAGAGCGTCTCATCCAGCCGGAAGGGGCTTTCGATCTTCAGGGCGGATTCAAGAACCCGCTGTGGCTTGTTGTCGACGGAGACCATGGTGGGGCTGCTGAGCGGTGGGATTACGCGACCTTGTGGGAAACGCCGGATGGGGCTTGTTCGAAGACCGACATGTCGAGTTCGGGCTCGCTGTAGGCTTTGAGTGCTTCCAGATGCTGATCGGCTTCGTCGAGGAAGAGCTCCCGGGTGATCCCCTGGACCAGACGCTCGACGCCGAATTTGAGTTGTGAGATGCCGGCCGAGTTGGCGAGGCTCGGCATCGCGCCGAAGGTGTAGCTGAAGACATGCTTGAGGAATGGCGCGGCGCCGGGAGATTTCTCCATGAACTGGAAGTTGCCGGAGAGATAAGGGAAGCCGCCCAGCGTTGCACTGTCTTCGCCGGCTGGCGGTGTGTAGCGGTCCGACCACAGAGCGATCCGGTCCGCGAAGCGCGCAAGCTCAGGCCGGGCTGTGAGATCGGTCATCAGGCCGGTGCCGACGATCACAAAATCGCAAGGCTCACGCCCGTACGGTGTTGAAAGCCAGACCTGGTTGTCGCGCCAGATCACGGCGTCGATCGGACTGCCGAGATGGATGTGGAAATTCGCGAAGCGCGCGCAGCGCGCGAACGTGTCCTGTGGCGGTGGCTGGTTCATGCCGAAGATCGTTGTCATGAACCGCCATTTCCGGGCGTCATCGAGGTCCGCGAAATGGCGCAGGAAGCCGGCGAATTCGATCCAGCGGTTGGGATTGATGGTCGGCAGCGCCTTGCGGCGCACAAACAGATCGACCCGCGCGGCGCCGTGTTCGAGCGCGACGGCCGCGTTGTCGAAAGCGGAAGCGCCGCCGCCGATCACGGAGACACGCCGGCCTGAGAGCGCCGCGAAATCGATGGCCTCCGAGGTATGGGCATAACGCACGCGGGGCAGGGCCTTGAACATCTCCGGCACCAGCCAGCGGCCGCTGCCTTCGATGCCGGTCGCCAGCACGATGTTGCGGGCGAGCCGCCGCTCCGTCTTTCCCCCGATGCGGGCATGCACGGCAAACAGACCGTCCGCCAGCGGCTCGATATCGGTCACGGCCGCGTTGTTGGTGACTGTGATCCCAACGATGGTCCGCAGCCATTGCAGATAGTCCTGCCAGAGGTCGCGGGGGATCCGTCCGAGGCTGGCCCAGGATGCCTTGCCGAAGCGGGCCTCCCACCAGGCACGCACCGACAGGCTGGGAATCCCAAGCTCGGGTCCGGTGACGGTCTTCGGGGTGCGCAGCGTGTGCATGCGGGCAAACGTGATCCACGGACCTTCAAGTCCCCGCGGACTGCGATCGAGGATCGCCACATTCGTCACGCGCTCCCGCATCAGTGCGAAGGCAATGGCAACGCCGCTCTGGCCACCGCCGACAATCACCACATCGTAGACCGGGGCCCCGTCATGCATGCGTGACGTGACCCATTCGCGTGCTGGATAACCCAGACACTCGAGTTCGAAACGGGCCTGCTCCGCCAGGGCTTGAAGTCCATCAGTCGACATCGATCGAGGTCACTCTTCTCTGGCCATTCGGTCGGACACCATCACGCCTCCGGCGTCCGGCCCTTCAAAGACATCTCCCCGCGAGGCAATCGTCGTGCCAATGCTCGTGTGAACCATCGTCACAACGGGACTCCTGCGGCGATCATCGCTGAGGATGGAAACAAAGAATTCGAGACGGACGTGACATTTTGGCGGGCGCTTTTCCGGCCGAGACGCATGAAGGCCGCGAACGAGCGGCGCACCCGTTCGGCATCAACATCGCGAGCGATCACGGTGATCTCCGCGCCGGCCACATCGGACACGCCGGCGAGATGTTCCGGGGGATACACCACATGGCGCACCGCCTGGATCACGACGGGTTCCGGGTCAGCCGCCTCGGCGATCTTCATCACACCCTTGACGCGCAGGATGCTGGATCCGTGACGATGCAGCAGGGCGGAGAGCCATGTCGCGAAGACGGCCCAGTCGACCGGCTCAGGCCAGTGCAGCACGAAGGCCGACAGGGTGTGGTCGATCGCAACGGCGCGGAGCGATGCGGGATAGGGTTTGGGAGGTCTCGCCAGGCTCCAGGGGTTGTCTGTGTCGGCTGGATCGGCCACGGACGCCAGCGGGTTGATGGCCGCGACCGCAGCCATGACTTCATCCTTCCGGGCATTGTCGGTGATATCCGTCTTGGTAAGCACGATCCTGTCAGCCGCGATGATCTGCGACAGGGCCTCGTCCTCGGACGTGATGGTTTCAAGAGCATTCAGCACATCGACGACGGTGACGATGCTGCCGAAGCGGAAACGCGGCTGCAGCAGCCGATCGGACTGAATCGTGCTCGCGACGACTGCCGGGTCGGCAATGCCGGATGTTTCCACCAGAACGCGGGAGAATGAGGGAAGAACGCCACGCGCCTGTTGGTCGAGAAGCCGGAGAAGGCCTCCGCGGACATCGCCGTCAATTGTGCAGCACAGGCAGCCGCCCGCGGTGACGGCGGTTGGAACGCCGGTCGCGCCGATCAATCGTTGATCAACGGGAAGCGCGGAAAGTTCGTTGATGAGAATGGCTGTGTCCGGGAGCGCATCGCGCTTGATCAGATTGCGGAGCAGTGTCGTCTTGCCGGCGCCGAGAAAGCCGGTGAGCACGTCGACCACGATGGGAGGGCGTTGCGCGGCCACGCTCATGATTCCCGTTCGAGGCGATCGAGAATGCTGTCGTCGAGCGGATCGACCGGGCTGCCGAGACGATCGGCCAGCCGCCAGACCTGTGCGAGATCCGATGCGAGTTCTCGCCGGCCGGTCCGTCCGGTCACCTGAAAGCCGTTGCCCCACGGGGCCAGCCGAAATCCCGCTGCGGCGCAGAGACGTCCGGCGGCTTCGGCAAGCCGGAAGCGGGCGCGTGTCGCGCGGGCATCGGTCACCGGGATGGTGGTCCAGTGCCGGCTGTCGAGGGAGGAGCCACAAAATCCGCACATCGCAGGTCTCTCAGGGTTGCCGCCTGGGCCCATCCTTCGGACGGCTGAGGAAGTCGCGTGCAATGTCCTCAAACGTGACGAAGGTTACGCCGGGATGTTTCGCCATATGGGCGAAGAGCCGTTCATGCATCGCCAGCACTTGCGGCCGGCCGGAGACGTCGGGATGGATCGTGATCGGAAAGATCGCATCGTCGTATTCGCGATAGATCCAGTCGAACTGGTCGCGCCAGAGTTCCTCGATGTCGCGGGGATTGACGAAGCCGTGGCTGTTCGGCGCGGCTTTCATGAACATCATCGGCGGCAGATCGTCGAGGTACCAAGAGGCCGGAATCTCGACGAGCCGAGTTTCCGTGCCGCGGTTCATCGGCTTCATCCAGTGCTCCGCAGGCTGCCCGTAGTCGATCTTGGTCCAGCTCTCGCCGGTGCGGGCGTAGTAGGGGAAGAAGTCGTTATGCATCAGGCTGTGGTCGTAGATGATGCCCTTGCGCAGCAGCAGGTCGATGGTCGAGCCGCTGAATTCCCACCATGGCGCCACGTAGCCGACCGGCGGCCGCCCCTGCAGCGCCGTGATCAGCGCGATGGACTTGTCGATCACCGCCTCTTCCTGATCCGGCGTCATGATCAGCGGGTTCTCGTGGGAATAGCCGTGCATTCCGATCTCATGTCCGGCGGCGGCGACGGCCTTGATCTCGTCGGGGAAGGTTTCGATCGAGTGGCCGGGAACGAACCACGTCGTCTTGATGCCGAAGCGGTTGAACATGCGGAGCAGACGGGGTGTGCCGACTTCGCCGGCAAACACGCCGCGGGAGATGTCGCACGGGCTGTCCTCGCCGCCATACGATCCGAGCCAGCCGGCGACGGCGTCAACGTCGATACCGTAGGCGACAAGGATCTTCTTGCTCATCGGCGACATCCCGTCATTTCGTCTGCATGATCATTTCGGCGCCGGCCAGCAGCCGGCCCCAGCCGGGAATCCGGGCGTCGATGCCCGCAAGGCGGCAGGCTTCGAGGAACGTCACCGCAATCGAGTCGACGATCGGGATGCCAAGCTCGGCCTCCATCTCCTCGACCAGTTCGGTGGCGTTGAAATTCGTGCAGACGACGGCGATGCAGTCCGGCTGTCCCACAGCAGCACCACGCAGCACCTGGCGGATGGCATCCGGTCTTGCAGCGCCAATATCGACATTCTCACGAAGCCCGAGCGAAGCGGAGCCGGTCACGCGGAGGCCCTGGCGGGTATATTCCGTGACGATCTGCTGCGAGACATCCTCGGTGTAGGGAAGCGCAAGCCCGATCCGCGTCCAGTTGTTCTCGCGAAATGCCTTGTAGAAGGCGATGGTCGAGGTCGATGCGGGAATGCCGGTTTCCTGCATGATCGCCTCGCACAGGGAGAGATCGTTCTCCAATCCGCGCCAGCTTGCGGATGTTCCGTTCCAGACGATGGCATCGAGCGGGGCCTCGGCCAGCAGGCGCGCCGCTGCGACGAAGCGTTCCGTCTGGAATTGCGCGTCGGATGAGTCCGACAATGCCAGATGCGTCACGGAGATGCGCGTGAAGTGGTGCGCGAGCTGCCCGTCGAGCGTCCGGTTCATCGCATAGGTGAGAGGCTCCAGCGCCGTGTTCGACGATGGCGTGATATGGCCGACCCGTTTGATGGCCGCTGACGTTGTCGCGCGAGCCGAAGCAATGTCCGTCATGGTGTGCTCGATCGCTCCGGCCGGATGAAATGTTCGATGTTGCCCAGCGGCTCGTTGGCCAGCGATTGCGCGAAGGCCACCACATGGGGTTCCAGCCGCCCGGCCAGTGTGCGGACATCGCGGAGCGACACCGTCAGCCGCGCGACCGTATCGGTGACCCTTTCCCGAAGATCCGAGATATCGACCGAGACGATCTGTTTGTTCTCGACCACGAACCGGCCATCGATCATCACGTCGGTGACGCTGGCGGAGTCGGCGCAAGTGACAAGCTGGTTGAGCGGATCGGTGAGCGGCACGAAGTCGATGTGATCGAGATCGAAGAAGGCGAGGTCGGCCGGCGCTCCGGTCTCGATCCGGCCCGAGTCGGGACGTCCGACGATGTTGGCCCCGCCAACGGTCGCGAGCCGTACGGTCTCGGCCGCGGTGAGCCACGCCTCGCGCGGTGCGGCGAAGGCACGGGCGCCGTAGGATGCGAGGCGCATCGCCTGCAGCATGCTGAGCGCGTCGGATGAATTTGCGCCATCGGTGGCAAGGCCGACGGTGATGCCGCGGTCGAGCATCGGGCGCACATGCGCGATCCCGGAGCCGAGCCGCAGGTTGCTCGCAGGAATATGTGCGACACGGCAGCGATGTTCGGCCATGAGGTCAAGATCATGATCGTCGAGCCATATGGCATGGGCGGCGATGAACCGCGGGCTCAACACACCGAGATCGTTGAGATAGGCAACCGGCGAGCGGCCATAGAGCTTGCGCGCGGTCACCGCCTGCAGGCGGGATTCTGCGACATGCATATGGATCGGGAGATCGTGGCGGTCGGCGAGATCCACGCACTGAAGGAGGAACCTCTCCGAGCAGTGATGCGGAATGGTCGGCGCGATCGCGAGGGAAATGCCTTCGGGAAGCGAGTTGCGCATGGCCACGACTGCTTCGATGGCCTCGATCGTCGCATCGCCATGCAGCGCGAAGCCGCTGACGGTGTTGCGCAGGTCGGCCGGCAGGGTAGCGGCAAGACCCGGGATGGCGTCATAGAGGCTCTTGTCGGCCACCATCGGCGCGATGACCGCGCGAATCCCCGCATCGGCATAAGCCCTGGCGACGGCGGCGAAGCCTTCGGCCGTCGGGCGCGGAAATTCGTAGACGAGATCGAAGCAGGCCGTGCATCCCTTCGACAGCATGTCCACGGCTGCCAGCAGCGTCGACAGATAGATCGTCTCCGGATCACGCGCGCCGGCGAGCCACGGGCCGTTGGTCAGCGAGGCTTCCAATGTCCAGCGGTCGGCCACGCCTTTCATCAGGCTGGCATGGCCGTGCGTATGGGCATTGATGAAGCCCGGAAGGATCAGCCGGTCGGTGGCGTCGTATTGGCGCGCGTTGCTTTCTTTGATGGCGCCGGGCACGCCGATCCGCGTGATCCGGCCACCGTCGATCAGGAGATCGCGCCGCTCAACCTGTCCGGACACTGGATCGGCCACCAGTCCGCCATGGATGAGAAGGGAGCCGATGGACATCAGGCCTGACCCAGGGCGGCGCCGACGGATCCGGCAACGGCAAGCAGGCGTTCATCACCGCGTGGTCCCGCGATAAGCGACAGGCCCACCGGGCAGCCCTCGATGGTGATCGCCGGGAGGTTGATCTGCGGCAGCCTGCACAGGCTGGCGACACAGGTGAGAGCCAGGGTCTTTTCCCTGAATTCGACCTGTGCGGACACCGAAGCGTCGCGCAGCGGTGGAAGATCGTGCGCCGTCGGCAGGATCAGGAGCCCGTCGTCTCCCAGCAATTGAATGAGATGATCCGTCAGGGCCTCGCGCCGGACCATCGCCTTGGCGACGCGGGTGGGGTCGATGGTTGAGGAAAGCTCGATCCGTTCCGCGACGGCCTGGCTGAGCACACGGCCGGGTGCCATACCCCATGCGCCGAGCGTCGACCAGAGATCATGAAGCTGCAGGGGGCGGAAAGTTTCAAGCCAGGTCTCGATGCCTCCGGCGAACAACGTCACCTCCTGCGCGGGGCCGAGAGCCTGCGCCGCGGCGAGCAGGGCAGGACCGATGCCGCGCACCGGAATGTCAAAGGCATCGCGCGCCAGCAGAAGCCGTTGTTGTCCCGCGGCCTTGATCGGGCCGAAATAAACCTCACCGACGCGCTTCAATGTTTCTGCATCACGGGCGAGCCAGCCGACCGTGTCGAAGCTCGGCGCCATCGCCATCACGCCGGCGACGGAAATCCGGCCAAATGTCGTGCGCAGCCCGTAGAGTCCGCAAAAGCTCGCCGGCACGCGGATCGATCCGCCGGTGTCCGTGCCCAGGGCGAAGTCGCACAGCGCGCCCGCCACGGCGGCGGCCGATCCGCTCGACGAGCCGCCGGGCACACGGTCCGGCGCGGCCGGATTGATCGGCGTGCCGAAATGCGGGTTCATGCCGAACATGCCGCAGGCGATCTCGTCGGTCTGCGTCTTGCCGATCAGGCGTGCTCCGCCCATCAGCGGTGCGAGCACCGCCGGCGCAGTGGCCACCGCGGGTGGCGACTCCCGCAAGCGGTCGGGATTGCCGCAGGCTGTTGTGTAACCCGCGATATCGAAGAGATCTTTCACCGCGAAGCTGAGGCCGGCGAGAGGGCCGCCGGATGTCAGTTGCAGTGACCCCGGTCCGTGCGCAACAAAGGCGGATCGTGCGATTTCATCGGAATTGATCATCGCTTTCGTCATTCGGCCGCGGTCGACAGCTTGTGACCGGCTTCCGGCAGGCTGTAGGAGCCCATGAATTCGTCGACAAAGCCCTTGACGCCGTCCCAGTCAAAGAAGCGGAACGAATTGCCCCGGGTAACGAAGGTCGGGCCTGAATAGAACATTTCGTATTGCAGGTGGCGGGAGCCGAATTCGGATCCGACAGCGTCCCATGCCAGCTTCATCAGCTTCACGCGCTCGGTCGGATCGACCAGTGGGGACCGCTGGGTCTTATGAATGATCGCGTTGGTTTCAGGGGTTTCGAAATCCGCATAGGAGGACGGCACCATGATCAACCCGCCACCCGCCAGCGTGCGGATTGCCTCAGCCACCTCCGGATATGTCATCTGGGCAATCACCTGCGCCGTGCACAGCATGCTGCGGTTCGGAACGTAGTAGCCCTGGAACGTCTCGCCATTGATCTCCATGGCGATGACCAGCGCCTCGATGTTGTTGACCTTGGCGGCCAGCAGCCCAAGCGTTTCGCGCACCTGCGGATAGTTGATGATATTGTTGGTCTCGGCGATTTTCCGCGCGAGGCCGAGCATGAACTTGAGCTTGACGGCCAGCCGGATCATGCACTGATAGTTCTGGAACACATGGGCGCGGGTCTCGTGCCACTGCGCCTGCGCCATCCTGAGATCCCGCAGGACAAACACGCGATCCCAGGGAATCTTGACGTCATTGAAGTGAACGACCGCATCGTTCTCGTCGAAGCGCGCGGAGAGCGGGTAGTCGAATGGTGATGTCGCATTCAGCTCATAGCTGCGGCGCGACATCAGCGTCAGGCCCTTGGCGCCGATCGGCACCACGGCGGTGAACGCGTAGGCTTCGTCGCCAGCCTGCAAGGATTGAAAGCCGGATACCAGCAATTCATTTGCCATGATGCCGCTGGTCGCGAGCATCTTGGCGCCGCGGATCGTGATGCCCCCGGCATCTTCATCGACGACCGATGCGACCAGGGTGGCGTCCGGCTGCCCGCCGGCCGACTTCGCCTTGTCCGCCTGCGGATTGATGATGACGTAGGAGAGGAACAGGTCGTTGTCCCGCGCATAGTCGAAATAGGATTCGAGAGCCTTCGCGCGCGCCGGGTCGTTGTCCTGGAAGACCGACAATCCCATGCGGAAGCCGGCGAGGGTGGAGGCCACATGGTCCGGCGAGCGCCCGACCATGCCGCAGGTCAGCGCGGCCCATTTCTCCAGCGCCTGACGGCGATGCACCAGGTCACCAAAAGTCTTCGGAAGCTTCCAGGCCAGGCTGACGCGATCGCCGCTGGTCGGCGACGTGAAGGTCATCTGCTCGAGATTTTCGGGCTTGGCCTGGAAATCGTAGAGGTTCGCGACCGACGCCACTGCGTTGGTGAAAGCCTCATCGGTGGCGACATCGGCGACGCGCCGGCCGTCGATATAGACGGTGCGGCCATCATTCAAACTCGCGCTATAGGATCGTCCGTCTCTCGCCATGGGGGACTCCGCAAAGTCGTTGCTGGAATCCGACGCCAGGCTTTGGCCCATTGCAGCCGGAATACTACTCTTAAAGACCTCAACTCTTATGCCGGATGTTCTTTGGTGCTCAGTGTTCTGTCAAGGCGATGGATTGAGCAGCACATTTCGCTGAGAATACCGGTGTTTGTGGCGCCTAAAAAAATCGATATGGCCAAATCGTAGTCAGAAAAATCCTCTTCTGCGCATAAAGATAGCAAATTGTGATGGTGTGAAAACGGGCCGCGGCGTGAGAGCTGCAGAGGCGCGCCGGCTTGAAGATTCTGGCTGTCGGCAAAATCGCTCACATCAACGCGCTGTCCGCGGCGCCGTGCCTTTGGCCGAGGGCGATGCCAGACGGCCCCGGCGCAAGGTCGCGCTGGGCGGTTCGCCAAAGGCCAGGCGATACTGCGCACTGAAGCGGCCGAGGTGAGCGAAGCCGGCGCGCATGGCGATCGTCGTGACATTGGCGGCCGGGCCGGCCCGCAGTAACGCATCACGGACAAGATGCAGCCGGATCTGCCGCAAGTGAGCATTCGGTGTGGTGTTGCGCCACTGGCGGAATCCTGCCTGAAGCGAACGCAGGCTCAACCCGAGATGGGCGGCGACATCAGAGACGGTGATCGGGCTGCCGGCGTGGTCCATCATGTATCGCTCCGCGCGGCGCACCACGCCAGGAACAGGCGCTGGGTCATCCTCCGCCATTTCCGCGCTGTAGTTGTGCGGATGGTGATGCAGGAGCAGCGTCAGCAGATATTCATCAAATGCCGCCTTTGCGGCGCTCGTCAGCGGCAGGCCGCCTTCTTCGCTGGACCAGAGATAGGACAAGGTCCGCCGCCAGATCTGCTCCAGCTCGTCCGAAAACGGACGGAGCGCGAAACGCAACGGCTGGTCGAGAGGGTGCCCCAGCCAGCGCGCGCATTGCGCCTCGAGCTTGTCGGTATCGAGACGGACCGCCCGCTGCACGAAGGCCCGGTCGAACCAGAGCTGGGTCTCAAATCCGGCCGAGAACGGCAGGGTCTGGCCTTTTTTCCACTGCGCCGAGAGGCGCTCCTGGGTGGCTGCGGCGGCGCCGTTCTCACAACCCATCATGAGAAACAGGCGCGAGAAGTTCTGCGCATCGATTCTGACCGGTACGGAATAAGACAGGCTCACCAGAGGCTGGGATGTCGGATGATTGACCTCAAGAAATGCATCAATCTCGCCGATGGGGCCGATCACCTCGACAGTGTGCGGACAGTAGACCTTGGAGACCGCGTCGATGGCTTCGTCAAGATTCCGGGTGTGCATCGGCATCCCCTCCAGGCCTTAACCCGCCGGCCATCCGCAATCGATAGCTGGCTGTCATTGTTCCATAAAAGAAGGTCCCTGTGATGACGCTTTTTTTGGCGCAAGACGGATAGTCCTGCGCAAAGCGGCTATCGCCTTCTATCTTCAGACCTATTCTAAATAAAGTCCTGTCCGGCCAGCCGCATCCCGGCCGCAGCAGCGTCGGCAAACAGGATATTCTCTAGGTATTTGGTCTTGCATCAATCGCGATGCCACCGCCCCGATGGGAGCGACGCATGACAGAGAACCAGGATGCCAGTTCTCCCTCTCGACATCCGACACGCCGTGACGTTGTTGCGGGCGGCACGATGCTCCCGATCGCCATGAGCATGTCCTCCGGGGCCGTGGCTCAATCGGTCAGCGGAAATGACGCGCCATCCACTGTCTCCGTGAACCTGACCGTGAACGGCACGCGTCATGCGCTCGCGCTCGATCCTCGCACGACGCTGCTCGATTTGCTGCGTGAGCAGCTCGATCTCACCGGCACAAAGAAAGG